>JAEEGL016595210.1_pt1 | contig 46662 bp, 37 predicted proteins | sample 9134231 | NCBI WGS metagenome assembly JAEEGL01 (sample SAMN16246548, study PRJNA631951) | gut metagenome | biome: gut microbiome; feature: rumen; material: fiber-attached | host: Bos | place: Iran: Karaj | collected 2018-10
AGGTACAAGGGCACCGGCAGGTTGCCTGTCTCGCGCACCTTCGCTAAGGCTGCGTCGATCGCCAGGTAGGCTGAGTTATCTTTCTTACAGGTCGCCAAGTATATCGTCGTCTCCGCCAGCGGAATACGTCCTTCCGGCCAGCCGATCTTGTTCACCACATCGAAGCAGGTGTTGGCCAACAGCATCGCATTCGGGTTAGCTAAACCGATATCCTCGCTTGCTAAGATCACCAGTCGCCGCGCGATGAACTTCGGGTCTTCGCCACCTTCGATCATCCGTGCCAGCCAATAGATAGCGGCCTGCGGGTCACTGCCGCGCACCGACTTGATGAAGGCTGAGATGATATCGTAGTGCATTTCTCCGTCTTTGTCATAGGCTACGGGGTTTTGCTGCAACTGCTTGGTGACCGTCTCGTTATCAATGATTCTCGCGCCGCTGTTGCTCACCAACTCAATGATGTTAAGCAGTTTGCGCGCATCGCCGCCGCTGTAACGCAGCAAAGCGTCCGTGTCTTGGATCTGCAGGCCGAGTGACTTGACGTACTCGTCTTTGGTCAGCACGCGATTGAGCAATTCCAACAAGTCCTCTTTGTCCAGCGATTTCAATACGTAGACCTGACAGCGACTGAGTAGGGGAGTGATGACCTCAAAACTCGGGTTCTCGGTCGTTGCACCGATAAGGGTGATGGTGCCTTCTTCGACAGCTCCCAACAGGCTGTCCTGCTGACTCTTGCTGAAACGGTGGATCTCGTCGATGAAGAGTATCGGACTGCGGCTGTCAGCAGGAGCAAAAAGACCGCTGTTAAGGCTCGCGTTGCGCTTGGCTTTGTCGATCACATCACGCACTTCCTTCACACCGCTCGTCACGGCGCTCAGCGTATAGAACGGCCGCTGGAGTTGGTGCGCAATGATACGCGCAAGGGTGGTCTTGCCGACGCCCGGAGGACCCCACAAGATAAAACTGGCGATATTGCCGCTCTCGATCATCTTACGGAGGATTGCTCCTTCGCCCACCAGGTGCTTCTGGCCTATGTATTCGTCCAAGGTCTTTGGACGCATGCGTTCTGCTAATGGTAACATAGTAATTCTCGTGCTGTATTCAACGCGGCCTCGGTGACGTTCTTGCCGCTGAGCATCGACGCGATCTCTGTCACGCGCTCGGTCTCATTCAACAGGCTGATATGCGTCTCGGTGCGCTTGTCCGTGTCGGCCTTAAATACTTTATAATGGGTTTGTCCCAGCGCCGCGATTTGCGGCAGGTGGGTGATAGCGATGATTTGGCGATGGGTGGCCATCTCTTTCATGATAGCGGCCATCTGCGTCGCGATGTCACCACTCACGCCCGTGTCTATCTCATCGAAGATGATCGTCGGCAGGCCTTTCGTGCTGGCGATAAGTGCTTTCACGCACAGCATCAACCGGCTTATCTCACCGCCCGAAGCCACTTCACTCACATTGCGCAGGCTCTGGTTGAGGTTCGCGGCAAAGAGTATCTGTACCTCGTCGCAGCCCGACGGCGTAAAATCGGCGGTGGGCAACACCGGAATCTCCACTTTGGCATGCGCCACGCCCAGGCGCGTCAAGCCGTTCATGAGTCGCTCGCATATCTGCGGCACTACGGCCTTGCGGCTCTTGGTCAGCGTCTCTGCCGCTTTGGTAAGTGCTGCGCGCTTGGTCGCTACGTCTTTCTCTGCTTGCGCGATATCGAAATCAAAACTGTCCAGGCGGTTGACTTGTTCGGCTAACTCATCCCGCAGTGCGATCAACTCCTCGATCTTCTCCGCGCTGAACTTATGCAGCAGACTGTTCAGGTTGTCCATGCGCTCTTCGACCCATGCTAGGCGCTGCGGATCCATTTCTACGCGATTGGACAGCCGTGCTGCTTCCTCTGCGATATCCTGCAACTCAATACGGGCGCTCTCGAGCCGCTCCTGCAAGTCCGGCGCAGCTTCGTCCAGGCGACACGCACGGATGGCATCCAACGCACTGCCTTGCTCGCCGTTGAGTGCCGCAACAGCGGTCTCCAATGCCGAACGAATCTCTTCGGCATGACTCAGGCGGTATTGCTCTTGCTCCAGTTCTTCCAACTCTCCCGCCTGCAAGTCTGCTTCGTCCAAGAGTTTATACCTATATTGAATATAATCCGCATCCTGCTGGCTCTTCTTGGCCAGGTCCTGCAACTTGCGCAGCGCCTCTACAGCCGCCATATACGCCTCGTAGTGCGCGCTATAATCCGCCCGCAGGGCTTCGTTCTGCGCGATCGCATCCAGGACCTCCAGTTGGAAATCCGCGTTCTCAATGAGCAGATTCGCGTGCTGTGAGTGGATATCAATCAGTTTGTTGGCCAGTAGTTTCAACTCCTGCAAGGTCACTACGCTGTCGTCCACGAATGAACGACTCTTGCCATTGGCGTATAACTCGCGGCGGATGATACCTTCGTCAAATTCCGCCTCAATGATACACTTGTCTTCGCCGTCGGTGATCGCTTTGCTGTCCGCGCGAGCACCGAGCACCAAGGCCAGGGCACCGAGGATGATACTCTTTCCGGCGCCCGTCTCACCGGTCATCACCGAGAAACCGGCTCCGAAGTCGATGTCCAGGTGGCTGATCAGCGCGTAGTTCTGTATGTGTAAATGTTTAAGCATTAAATGACAAATTACAAATCACAAATACAGAATTATTCATTAATTCTGTCATAGGTGTTGACGCGTGTCGGATCGATGTCCGTCAAGATCTCATACACCGCTTTCTTCTCTTTGTCCGTACCTTTGCTGAAAATATCCACCAACTCCTCGGCCTTGGCGTCGAGGAAAGTGTTGATGACGTAGGTCGCAGGGCGCGAACGATAGGCTTCTTTGAGCACCGGCATGCCTTCGGCGATGCGACCGCGGGCATTGGCGACATTGTTGCTCATTTCGTCCAAACCCAAGCGGTGGTACTCATAGTAGAAATTACGGTATTTCTTGAACGCGTCGTCCACTAAGTTATGAATCAGCGCATAGCGGTTTCTGTTGCTCTCGAACGCCAGCCATCCTGTCTGTTCGTGTCCGTCCATGGACGCTGTTTGGCACACATCGGCGATTTGCTCGCATTGCAGGAAATACGGCGTGCCTCCGAGGCGCTGAAAACTATCCTGGTCATGCCCGATGATGAGGTAGCAATAGTACGCAAGCATCGCCGTGAGGTTGGTCGTGAACTGGTTCTGCTGCCAGTCCAAGCGGTCGAACTCCTTGTAGGCGAAGTTAAACGCACCGTCCTTGAAGTTCAGGATCGGCGTCATATACGTCGTGCCATACACCGGTCGGCGGCTCTGCAAGGTCATTTCGCAGGTGTACATTTCCCCTTCAACCTTCTTCACCACAATCAGCATGCTGCACTCGATCTTCTCGTTGTCCGCGTATGTCATGTTCGTCCAGCGGTTCTGGTTCATATAGTCCTCGATACCCGCTTTCAGCGTCTGGTACACCTGTTTGTTCGTCCCTTCAATGAGGTCCGAATTGATGGTCACGGTACAATTGATCTCTTGCGCCGAGACCCAAGAAACCAGGACTAAACCTATGAATAGCAGTATTTTTCTCATTTCGAAATGGAGATAATATTTCCGGTCTTTTCGTTAAATTGAATCTTCGGTAGCTGTTTGCCGGTGAACAAACTCTGCGGTAGCGGCACATCCACACCTAACTGCGCCACCGGAATGGTGCGCTCGCCCAACAGCCGACCTTGGTAGATAATACGAACAATCGCACTGCCCGGCAGGTTATACGAGATCTGCGAAAGGGCCTCGCCTTTCTTGGAGTTCTTGTCTGCGCGGGGAAGGGTGTATTCCTGAGCCCGGTGACCGATGAAAATGGTTATCGAGTCCGCATCGACATTGTCTTTGTCGGTAAATCCGTTCTCCTCCGAGAAATACAGAAAATCTTTCTGACTCGCACGAACCATGTAATTGTCGCGGGTGATATGATCCCACATAATGCGCTTATGCTCGGTAGTCACACTGCGCTTTCCGACAAACAGTTCCGTCAACTCGCGCTCCTGCTTGTCCAGTTCCGCCAACACCAGTTCCATCGCCTTGCCATCCGCCGGCGCGTGCTCTACCTCGCCGCTCAGCAGATACATACGTGTCTCACGGATATGGAAGATCTGCTTTGCGACCTCGAACGCCTGTGCCCGCGGTGTACTGGCTTTCAGTACTTCCTCGGGGAAAGGTGCTACGTGGATGCTGGTAATCCTAGACTTTACTCCTTCCGTTGTGCTGGTATGATGCTTCGGATGTGCAGCCTTCTCGGTCTCAACCGGGATATTATAACCCACAAGAATGTTCTTCTCGTTCAGGCGCAGCAACTGGATATCCAGTCCTTTCTCCGGCACTACCTTATGCGGGCGAGTGGGATCGGCTTCGGTTTTTGTGCCAATCATGACGTTCTTCAACGTATAAACCGTCTTGTTTTCCTTCACAAAATCCGTCGCACCGAGCATGTCCGCAGCAAATTGCGCATATGGTCCCACCTCTTCTTTCTCCACAGTGTATGTGAAGTCCAGAGCCAGCACGGTCTTCGGCGTGTAATAGATCAACGCCGGTTCATTCTCTTCGATGATGGTCGCTTGCATCGCGCCAATCATCATCATTCCTACGAGTACAAAAAATAACTTTTTCATCATATGTTTGATTTTATTATGCTTGTTTATGCAGGGTTTATGCAGGGTTCATGCAGGGTTTATGCAGGGTTTATGCAGGCATTCTGCTGTTCAGAATTCCAAATCCCCCAGGCAGCCCTCGCTTGACCCAACAGCATTCCGATGCCGTTTTGGATGGTTGCTCCCTGCGCTTTGCCTTTCTGCAAAAAGAGGGTCTCTTCGGGATTATACACGCAGTCAAAGAGCAAGTGCCGCGGCGTGATGAGTTCGTACGGGATGGCGGGACAACTGTTCACATCCGGCAACATTCCGAGCGGCGTACAATTGACAATCACTGTGTTAGCGTCCATGATTTCTTTATTCAAATCCTCATACCCTAACATCCCTTCTTTCGGCGTGCGGCTCACGAGGGTAGGGGTGAGTCCCAATTTCTTCAAACCGTAACAAACCGCCTTCGATGCCCCGCCGGTGCCTAACACCAGTGCTTTACGGTCAAACGCCCGCAATAAGGGTTTGATGGACTCCATGAATCCGATACAATCGGTGTTATACCCCACACGCTGATGCACCACATTCACCGCACCAATCGCCTGTGCCGTCTCATCCAAGCGCTTGAGGTACGGAATGACGGTCTGCTTGTACGGCAGCGTGACATTACATCCGTCCAAGCGATCCAGCAAACCTTCTATCTCCGAAGGAATGTGTTCCGGACGGATGGGGTACAAACTGTACTCCGCATCAATCGTTTCTGTTGCAAATTTCTCATTGAAATATTTCGCCGAGAAGGAATGCAACAGGGGATATCCTATTATACCGAAGTGACGCATAATTTTCCTTTTTTTATCGTTGCCTGATGGGTCTTTGACGTGAATGTTTTTCCTCCTTCACCCTTTTGCAACGCATCGTATATCTTATCTATTTCTGCGAAATTATATTCGCGAAGTTCTTCGTACAGTTTTGCAATTCCCGCTTCGCGCGTATCTTTGCCGTCCAATATATCGGCGTAGCCTTGCAGGTATTCGGCTGTTCGGGCCATGTGCTCGATCTCCGCTTTGCTATAACTCTTGAGTTGTTCGCGGATAGCATTTCGGGTAATTGAAGTGTCGCTGTTGGTGCTATCCACGACCCAGGTCAGGTGGCGCTTGTCCTGCAAATAATGTTCAATATAGTCCCGCGTTGTGCAAAGCAGCGGACGTACGACCGGCACACCGTTCGGTGCCATGGGATTAGCACTCTTCGGTCGCATACCAGCCAAGCCTCTCAGTCCTGCGCCGCGCTTGAGGTTCAGCAGCAAAGTCTCCGCTTGGTCATTCTGGTGATGCGCTACGGCCACCGCTTGGCAACCGTTTTCTTTTGCCACTTCCTCGAACCACGCATAGCGTAGTTCCCGTGCTGCGACTTCCACGCTCACTTCATGTGCTCGCGCGTAAGCCAAGGTATCGAAATCCTTTACATGCAGTTGCACTTTCATGCGCTCACACAAGTTCCGCACAAACGCTTCGTCGCGATCACTCTCTGCGCCCCGCAGGTGGAAGTTGCAATGCGCTACGATACATTGATACCCTGCGCGAACCAATACATCCAGCAATCCTACGCTGTCTGCGCCGCCGCTTACGGCTACCAACACCGGTTGGCCTTTGACCAACAAACCCCGCTGACGAATATATGTCGAAACTCTGCGTAACAATTTAACAGTTTAACGATTTAACCGTTTAACCCACGATAGCGTACGCGTTTGGGTTGACACGCCTCTTCCCCGAGTCGCATCTTCTTATTCTCCTCGTATTCCGAGTAACTGCCTTCGAACCAGAACACTTTGCCGTCGCCTTCGTACGCCAGGATATGCGTGCAGATACGGTTGAGGAACCAGCGGTCGTGACTGATCACTACGGCACAGCCGGCGAAGTTCTCCAGACCTTCTTCCAACGCACGCAAGGTATTGACATCGATGTCGTTCGTCGGCTCGTCGAGCAGCAGCACGTTGGCTTCGCTCTTGAGCGTCAAAGCTAAATGCAGGCGGTTTCGTTCACCGCCGGACAGCACACCGCATTTTTTCTCTTGGTCTGCGCCGGTGAAGTTAAAACGACTCAAATATGCGCGGGCATTGATCTCTCGACCTGCTACGCGGATAAACTCCGTACCACCGCTGATGGTCTCGAAAACCGACTTATTCGGGTCGATATCCGTGTGTTGCTGGTCCACATATCCGATCTTCACCGTCTCTCCGACACTGAAGGTGCCCTTATCGGCTTTTTCCGTGCCGATGATCATGCGGAACAAAGTGGTCTTACCTGCGCCGTTCGGACCTATCACGCCTACGATGCCGTTCGGCGGCAACATGAAGTTGAGGTCCTCAAACAACAGCCGGTCGCCAAACGACTTGGCCACTCCTTCGGCATTGATGACCTTGTTACCGAGACGCGGACCGTTCGGAATAAAGATCTCTAACTTCTCCTCACGCTCTTTCTGTTCCTCATTCAGCATGCGGTCGTAGGACTCGAGACGCGCTTTCTGTTTGGCATGCCGTGCTTTGGGCGCCATGCGGATCCATTCCAACTCGCGCTCGAGGGTCTTGCGGCGCTTGGAAGCTTGTTTCTCTTCCTGCGCCATACGATTGGTCTTCTGCTCCAACCAAGAGGAGTAGTTGCCCTTCCAAGGAATACCTTCGCCGCGGTCAAGTTCGAGTATCCAACCCGCTACATTATCGAGGAAATAGCGGTCGTGGGTGATACAGATCACCGTACCGGCATATTGTTGCAGGTGTTGCTCCAACCAATCGATTGACTCCGCGTCCAAGTGGTTCGTAGGCTCGTCGAGCAACAGCACATCCGGTTGTTGCAGCAACAGACGGCACAAGGCCACACGGCGACGCTCGCCTCCGGAGAGGGTGGTGACACTCGCGTCATCGGGCGGGCAGCGCAAGGCATCCATCGCGCGGTCGAGTTTCTGGTCTATATTCCATGCGTCCGCAGCGTCTAACTTGTCCTGCAACTCCGCCTGACGCGCCAGTAACTTATCGAAGTCCGCATCCGGCTCCGCGAATGCCATGTTGATATCGTCGTACTCCTTGAGCATGTCCATGATCGGCTGTACACCTTCCTGCACCACTTCCCGAACGGTCTTGTTCGGGTCGAGTTTCGGATCCTGCTCCAAATAGCCGACACTGTATCCGGGCGACCATACTACTTCTCCCTGGTATTCCTTCTCTATACCCGCGATGATCTTGAGCAGGGTCGATTTGCCCGCACCGTTCAGACCGATGATGCCGATCTTGGCACCATAGAAAAAACTGAGGTAGATATTTTTCAATACCTGTTTCTGAGGACCGAAACTCTTATTCAATCCCACCATCGAGAAAATAATCTTCTTATCGTCTGCCATACTCTGCGAATGTATAATCGTAGGGGTTCTTATCGTCCGCGCTGTGCCGCTCTGCGCTCACTTGTTTCCAAATCGTCGGGTCGATTACCGGGAAGAAGGTATCGGCGTCCTCCCAGGAATGATGGATATGCGTGATATAGAGTTTATCTGCAAACTCCATAGCTTGTTTATAAACCATTCCGCCGCCGATGACAAAGGCCTCTTCGTTTTTGTCCACTTTCGCTCTTAGCTCTTCCATCGAGTACACCGTCTCTGCGCCCTCGAAGGTCTTTCCCTTCACATCGGTCAGCACGATATTACGCCTATTCGGCAGCGGGTGTTTCGGGAGCGAGAGGAAGGTGCGTTCCCCCATCAGCACCGTACTACCGGTGGTGATCTCTTTAAAATGCTTTAAGTCTGCCGGCATGTGACACAACAGGTCACCTTTCTTGCCGATTGCATAATTCTCTGCTATCGCTACAATGATGGAAATCATACGCTTACAACTCCTGCGATGTGAGGATGGGGATCGTACCCTTCCAACTGGAAGTCTTCGAATTGGAAACCAAACAGGTCTCTGACCTCAGGGTTAATAATCATTTTCGGCAGCGGTCTCGGCTCGCGCGTCAACTGCAACTTCACCTGCTCAAGGTGGTTCAAGTAGATATGTGCATCACCGAGCGTGTGAACGAAGTCGCCGCATTGGAGCCCCGTCACCTGCGCCATCATCTGAAGGAGTAGGGCATACGACGCGATATTAAACGGCACGCCGAGGAAGATATCCGCACTGCGCTGGTAGAGCTGCAAACTCAATTTTCCATCCGCTACATAGAACTGAAACAAGCAGTGACACGGCGGCAAAGCCATCTTCTCCACTTCCGCCACATTCCATGCACTCACCATCATACGCCGGCTGTCCGGATTCTTCTTAATCGTCTCCACGATATTCGCGATCTGGTCAATCGTGCCACCGTTATAATCGGGCCAACTTCTCCATTGGTGACCATACACCGGTCCTAACTCGCCGTTCTCATCCGCCCATTCGTTCCAGATACGCACGCCGTGCTCCTGCAGATACTTCACATTCGTGTCGCCCTGCAAGAACCACAAGAGTTCGTAGATAATGGACTTGAGGTGCAACTTCTTGGTGGTCAAGAGCGGAAAACCGTCTTCCATTTTAAAGCGCATCTGGTGACCGAACACAGAGATCGTTCCCGTGCCGGTTCTGTCATGCTTCACCGTACCTTCTTCCAGTACGCGCTTACATAAGTCTAAATACTGTTTCATTATGCTATGTTGTTTGCCTCCGGAGGCTCTCCGGTTAATACAGATTATACGTCGTCTTCACCACCTTGAACTCCGTGCGGCGGTTGATTTGGTTGCATATGTCCTGCTTGTCGGTCGGGAGACTCAATATGAATGCTTCGTCCAAGGCCTGCTCTACAGGAATCCAGGGGTACTGCTTATTCAAATTCTTATCGGCTATCACCGGTTTTGTCTTGCCGTATCCCACCGGCGTGAGGCGTTCTTTCTCGATGCCGTGCGCTATGAGGTAGTCGCAACAACTCTGAGCACGTTTTTGGGACAGTTCGTTATTGAACTCATCCGTACCTTTCATATCCGTGTGTGCGGAGAGTTCGATCGTGATATTCGGGTTGTCGTTCAGCAACTTCACCAAGCGGTCCAACTCGACCTCGGAGGCTTTCGTCAATTCCCAGCGGCCGAACTCATAGAAGATATTCTCCATCTTCACCGGTCGCGAGATAGGACTCAACGCAAAATCCATCGTATAGGTCTTGCTGTCCTTCAGATCCATGGTGTTCCATTGTTGCTTGGCGTTCAAGTGGCCGCGTGCAGCCGCCATCATGACATACTTCACATCTTTCTTCAACTTAATCTTGTATGTTCCGTCGCGCCGCGCGTTGACTTTGCTGTTCGTCCCGTCGCTGCCCACTAACCGCAACTTGGCGTCACTCAGCGGGTTGCCGGCTTCATCCGTCACCGTTCCCTCTACGAGGAACTCCATCTCCGGCAGCCAGAAACGGTATATCTTGTCAAAGCCTTTCTTGTCGCCTTTGTTGGAAGAGAAGAAACCGTCTTGGGTGTTGCCCGCAAAGGTGATGCCGAAATCATCGCCGATACCGTTGAAGGTCGGACCCATGTTATACAACACCCAGACCGTGGTGTCTCTGCGTGTCGTGTCCGGGTATGCTTTGAAGATATCCAAACCGCCGTAGCCGGGATGACCGTTCGAAGCAAAGAACAACGAACCGTCTTCGTGAACGTAAGGAAACATCTCATCGGCTGCGGTGTTGATGCCTTTGCCTAAAGGATGCACATTCACCCATTCGTCTCCGTCCAACTCCGCCATCCATATATCTTTGCCTCCTTCACCGCCCGCTGCATCGCTCACGAAATAGAGCGTGTCGGCGGTGGCATTCAAGGCCGGATGACCTACGGTGATCGAACTGTCGGCAAACAGCTTTACTTCCTGAGCTTCGCCCCATTCTCCGCTCGCGCGCTCGCTGCGGTAGATCTTAGCACCTAAGTCCTTGCCGTTAATAGGTTTCGAATAAGTGAAGTACATGATGCGACCGTCTTTGGTAAAACTGCACACACCGATCTCTGCATTGCCGGCTTGTTTGTCGGTTGAGTCGTTCTTTTGTTCACTATCCGAAGAGCCGTATAGTCCTTCCGCCAACGAGATCTCGCCCCATTCTCCTGCTGCATTCTTACGCGTCTGGTATAACTGGAAGAGTTGTTGCCCCGTGACATTACTCGGCCGTTTCAACTTCTTCGTACCTGTCTGCTTCTCTTGCCTGTTACTGGTGAACATGATGGCGTCGGTTTGATCACCGATAAACATCGGCGCGAAGTTGCCGGTGCGCTTCTGGTTAAACTCCTTCGCTTCGGCAGCCTTATACCGCGAACCTTCTTTCTTCCATTCGTCAATCTTGTTGCATGCGTACTTACCCGCCTGCGCGACATAGTTGTCGGGGTGGGCTTGTAAGTAGAGGTCGTAACTCTTGGCGGCGTCTTTGTACTTACCTTGGTATTGCAATGCCAGACCGGCATTCAGGAAAATAATCGAGTCCTGCAGCTGGTACTTGCAGCGCAGCGCACTCTGGTAACAATTAGCAGCACGGGGATTATTCAAGATCCGGTAACACTCACCTTGCTTGAAGGCCACATAACCCTTCAACTCACGGTCTTTCTTGGTGCTCAACCGACTGTAACACTGCTTATAGATATCCGCCGCGATGTAATACTCGCCGATAGCGAACTTCTTGTCCGCCCGCTTCACACGCTGCTGGATAGAACAACCGGTCAACAACAGCGCTGCTAACAGTATGTAAATTATTTTACGACAATTCATGAATAACTAATCCGCTTCGTAACTTCGGTTCAAACCATGTGGTCTTCGGCGGCATGATGTTGCCGCTGTCTGCGATATCAATGATCTGTTGCATCGTAACAGGGTAGAGGGCTAAGGCAACCTTCATCTCGCCGCTGTCCACTCTGCGCTTCAACTCACCGAGACCGCGGATACCGCCGACGAAGTCAATACGTTTGTCGCTACGCAAGTCTTTGATGCCCAAGATCTTGTCCAAGATCAGGTTACTCGATATCGTGACATCCAACACCCCGATCGGGTCCAGGTCGTTATACCTGCCGGCTTTCGCGGTCAACGAATACCAGCGCCCGTCCAAATACAGCGAGAAATTATGTAGGCGCTGCGGCTTGTAGATCTCGGTGCCTTTGTCTTCTATCTCGAAGTCCTCGGCGATCTTAGCCAAGAACGCTTCGGAACTCAACCCGTTCAGGTCCTTCACCACACGGTTGTAGTCGATGATGTTCAACTGGTTGTCGGGGAAACACACGGCGAGGAAGAAATTGAACTCCGCCTCTTTGTCGCCTGTTGCTTTTTGCTTCTCTGCGCCTACGCCTGCTGCGGCTGCCGACCGATGGTGGCCGTCCGCAATATACATCGCCGGAATCTCGGCAAAGATCTTCGTGATTTGTTCAATGGTCGCCTTGTCGTCCACCACCCAGAAGGTATGTCTAAATCCTTCCGGCGCGGCTACAAAATCATACTCGGGCTTTCCGGCGCATACGCGCGTGACAATCGCATCCATGTCCTCGCGGTGCGGGTACGCAAAGAACACCGGCTCCATGTTTGCATTCAGCACGCGCACATGTTTCATGCGGTCTTCTTCTTTATCGCGACGCGTCAACTCGTGCTTCTTGATACGTTCCTCCAAATAGTCATCTACCCATGCACCAACGACCAAGCCGTATTGGGTTTTCTCTTTACCGCCCGATAGCGGGTTGTCGGCCAGGATTGTCTGCGCATAGACATAATACCGCTCCTCCGGATCCTGCACCAACCAGCCTTCCGCTTTGAATCGCTTGAACTGCTCTACGGCAGCCTCATACACCCGCGGATCGTGCTCGTCGAGCATGGGCTCAAAGTTAATCTCCGGCTTGATGATGTGATACAGACTCTTCGGGTTGCCGGCAGCTTCTTTGCGTGCCTCCTCCGAATTCAACACATCGTAGGGACGGCTGCTGACTTGCTCCACCAACTGTTTCGGCGGACGAATACCCTTAAAAGGTTTGATTCTCATAATACTCAGATTCTTCTGATTATTCTGATTGCTCGGATTACTTCGCTGGAGCCTTCGGCGCTTCCGTACTTCCCATCGAGCAAGTTCCGTTGAACATTGCACCCGGTTCTACGATCAAAGTCTTGGTCTGCACATCGCCGTGGATCTTACCGCTGGTACGCAGCGACAGCTGCTGGTGGCAGTTAATCTTACCGTCCAACAAACCCAGGATCTCTGCGTGTTGGCATACGATCGTACCTTTGACGCGACCCGCCTCACCAATAACGACCTTACCGCTACAATTCAAATCACCTTCGATCATGCCGTCAATACGAAAATCGCTGTCTGCGGTGATGGTACCTACGATTTTACTGCCTGCGGTCAATGCATTGAACATCAATCCGCTCTGTTGTTTCTCATTTGCCATACTATTCAATTTTTTAATTCATTTCACAAAATTAGCGTGCAAAGATACGAAATCTATTTCATATACGCAAGTGCGCGCGTATTTTTTTTCAAAAAAAGACGCAAAAGGCGTAAAAATACTAAAACTTTCCACTTTCCACTTTCGACTTTCAACTTTTTTGCGTACCTTTGCATGCTCTTTTGTGCGCAAAAATGAAAATAGTACTCGTCATAGCTCTGGTCGCGGTTGCGATAATCCTCCTTTCGGTGGGAGTGATTTTTCGCAAGGACCACTCCTTTCGCTCGCAACATATCCATGAGAACGAACGGATGCGCGAGGACCATATTCATTGTTCTACCGCGCAGGACAAAGAGTTGAGACGCAAGAAAAAGAACCAAATAGACACTAAAAAATTATAACCATTATGAACAAAATCACTATTATCGTTGAATCGATTTTGGCAGCAGCTGTTGTTGCCCTGTTTGTACTCTTCTTTACGGTTAATCCGCACGCAAGAAAGGTGAACAATGATGAAATTGTAGCGAGTGGAGAACTGCTTCCGATCGCTATCATCAACACGGATTCAATCCTCAAACATTACACCCTCGCTGAGGAGGCTTCGGACAAACTAATGGCCAGCTACGAGGAGTCGACCGTTAAACTCGACACCAAAGCTAAATCGCTTCAAAAAGAGGTGGAGACCTTCCAGAAAGATGTGCTTGACTTCCAGCGTAAGGTAGAAGCAAATGCTTTCCTGAGCCGCGAGCGCGCAGAAAGCGAACAACGCAAACTGCAAAACAAAGAGCAACAACTCATGGCCAAACAACAGGATCTGGAGAACCTCCGTCAGAAACTCAGTGCGGACTTTATGAATGAGCAGGCTGCGTTGACCCAACAGCTTCAGGATTCCGTACAGGCTTACCTGCGCGAGTTCAATGCCGACGGTCGTTATCACCTTGTGCTCAACGACGCTGTGCTGCTGAACAAAGTAGCCGGTTATGATATCACCAACGAAGTAATTGAAGCACTCAATGCACGCTACCAGAAGTAAAATAGTCTTTATCGCGTTAACGGTCTTGTTTTTGGCTTTGCCAAAAGCATACGCCCAGCGAATTCCGCAAGCGATAGAGTACACGGAGATCTATGATTTCCTCGAGGAATTGACGACCGACGGAATTATCCGCTCCAATGTGGCCGTCAAACCTTATACGAGGGACTATATTGCGCGGCTGTTGGCCGAAGCGCAGAGCAAAGACTCGCTGCTGAACAAGCGCCAAAAAGATGACTTGCAGTTCTATCTGCAGGACTATGCCTTGGAACTCGACACCCTGCCGGTGTATTACAGTTACGGACATCGTCATGTGACGCAGTGGATCACACAGGTGTCGAACCTCTCTTTGGCGGATCCGAGTTTGCATATCTTGACCAAAGACAAAGTCTTCAAGATGCGTGTTCGTCCTATCTTAGGCATGGATCTGTACGCCAACAAGAAAGGTCTTATCCAGCATCGTTGGTACGGTATCGATATCCAAATGGATATCGCAAAGCACCTCTCTATCTGGGGTTCTATCCGTGACAACAGTTGGGGCGGACAAGGAATACGAGGCTCGAAGATCCATTTCGGCTGGACGCAAGTAGGAAGCGGTGAAGTGGGCTATCAGGTAGGTACGCCGGCGCTGAATAACATCCCCGGAGTGCAATATAAAGAAGCCAATTACGGTGGTGATTTCTCCGACTCGCGCGGCGGTATTTCTCTCTACACCTGGTGGGGGTCTATCGGCGTACAGCGCGAACGGATCACTTGGGGCGATGCGCAACATTGCTCGAACATCCTCTCGGCGCATAATCCCGCCGTGCCGATGGTAACGCTTCAACTCACGCCCTGCAAATGGTTCCAATTCGACTATTTCCATGCGTGGTTGCCCTCGAATGTGATTGACTCGACCTATTACTATGTAGAGAAAGCGAGCGAAGGCGTCACGGAACGCGAGTACCGCCCGGCCAACAAGTTTATGGCGGCGAATATGTTCACCTTCATGCCCTGCAAATACATTCAGTTCGGTTTCGGAAACTCGATCGTTTACGCGGAGCGTAATGTGCAGGCGGCGTACTTCATTCCTATCGCGTTCTTTAAGTCTTTGGACCACCTCTTAACGAAGGGGCTTCACTCCGAGAACCAGAACTCGCAAGTCTTTGCGACTATCACCGTGCGCCCGACGGATCACCTCCGTCTCTACGGTTCGTTCTTCCTCGATGAGTTCAAGTTCGCGCGTCTGAAACCTTCGAATCCGGAGAAGAATCCGATCTCCTATCTCGTCGGTTTTAACTGGAGCGGTTGGCCTGTCAAAGGACTTGCGTTACGGGGCGAGTTTACGCGCTCGTATATCGCTTGCTACACGCACTCGATTAAGGTGCTGGACTACACCTCCAATTCCTTTAATATGGGCCATTACATGGGCGATAACGCGCAGAGTATCTTTGTGCAACTGTCCTATCGTCCGACGCGTAGTTTGCGCCTGATGTTGGACTACACCGGCGATACAAAGTACCGCGCGTATGACTACATGCGCGATTATATCGCGGGAACGCGGAACACCGACCAGCCGACAATTGCCCAGAAACCCTTCAGCGAGAAGATCTGGAAGAGCGATGTGATTGGTTTCCACGCCGTGTATGAGGTATTTAATAACTGCTACGCGCACATCGACCTTGAGTATTCGAATGTCCGCGCGTATGCGCCTACTTCGGAGCGTATCCCGTCCGAAGACCGCGGATGGAATGCCGACGGTACCTCTATGAACCTCGCGGGCGATGCACTCAAAGAGTATTACTTGAATAAATATACCCCTGTCTATCTGCAGGGTCAAAAATTCACTTTAACATGCGGGCTAAGTTTCGGTTTCTAACTCTTTTTGCAACACTCAGCATTGCGCTGAACAGCTTGGCAACCACCTTCGATTACAATGCTGATGGTACGCAAAATCAGACCATTGATGGCATTACCGTCAAACTGGAGAAAGGTGATAACGCGAACAATGCACCGGCGTATTCCTCCTATAACGGAATGAAGATGTACGCCAAGAATACCATTACGATAAGCGCTAACCAAGCTTTCAAGAATGTGCAATTGGTGTTTTCCAAGAATGAAAATAAGGAATACCTCACCATGACCGCTTCTGAGGGCGAACTCGTTTCAGGTGGTACTTCTACTTCGCTCTCGGATAAGAAAATCGATGTATGGAACGGCGAGACTTCACAATTGGTGTTTACGATGGGGCCGAAAGGTCAGCGTGTGATCTATCAGATAGTGGTGGACGGTGAACCTATTGATATCGAACCGACATCGAATATCGTAGCAATAGACACTGCAGAATGGGATCCGGAGTGGCTGTGGTACAGTGAACCTACGGCGCTCATTACGCCGGATACGACATTCTCCAAAAAAGAGTATATATTTGTAGAAACCAATATCCGTGTGCATTGTACGCAAGGTACGATTAACGATACAGCTTCCACACCGTATTTTAACTGTAATGCCGGTTATACACTTTCTTTCGAAGCCACGCAACCAATAAAAGGCTTAGTCATCAACGGCTATGTACGCAAGCAGTTCTCCGCTTCGGTGGACAAGGGTACTATTGAGTATTGTAGTCCAGGCGCGTTGGAAGAGGACCACGAAGGTTATCCCGTAGTGATTGTATCGGATATCAACGACACAAAGGTCACGCTTTCTTGTGAAAAGCAACTGCGTTGCTATAGTGTGTATGTCTATTTCGACGCAAATCCGGAAGAGACATTGGATTGTGGCGGCAGTTCGGGCGGAGAGACTTTCTTCCTGACCTTTGATGCGGCGGATGCCGTCTATGAATCGGAAATCTCGGCCGAGGAAGGCAAGCCAAACTATACGATATACCTCTATAACCAGGCTTCGCCTGACTATCCTTATATAGCGTTCGACTTGTACCCTGCGGCGCAAGGAGATTTGGTGGGACTTTACAGCATGGATGATGAGTCGTTAGGCGAGACTACTTGGTATCAGTACGGGGAGAGTGCGCTTGACCGTGCATGGATGGAGATGGACGGACAAATGGTTGTCAATAGGGATGGCGAAATCTATTCCATCTCCGGCTATCTCACTTGCGACGATAGTAACACGTATAACTTCACCTTCTCCGGCGCGATGCCGTTCTACACCGATACGGAGTATTATGCCGAAGGCATAGAGATTGTGCCGGCGATAGACCGCAACGCACCGATGTACGATATTCTCGGACGAAAAGTAAACGACACCTACCAAGGCATCGTTATACAAAACGGATATAAATACCTGAAGTAATCAGCGGTAGTTACGCCGCATCTTGCGATAGTCTCTGCGGGCTTGGAACACGGCCTTGAAGGCGCCAAAACGACCTTGCAGCAAGTAGAAACAAGCGGCGGCATAATCCAATATCCCTCGAACGAACAGCACTCCACACGGGTGCTGTTTGTTTTTGTAGATCATCAGCAGGTTGTTGCGGTGGTTCAGATAAGTCTTGCGCGGACTCTCGTAACTCAACGCGCCGCCGCCGAGGTGGTACACCACGCTCTGAGGCAGACAAACCAAGTGCCAACCGGCATTGCGCATGCGCCAGCACAGGTCGATCTCTTCCATGTGGGCAAAGAACGCCGCGTCCAGTCCGCCGCACTCCTTATATACTTGCGTCCGCACGCACATGCACGCGCCGCTCGTCCAATCGACTTCGGCCTCCGTGTCATATTGGCCTTTGTCTTCCTCCACATGCCATAAGATGCGTCCGCGGCAGTAGGGGAAGTATAACTTGCTCAGATAACCTCCTGCAGCGCCCGCGTGCTCAAAAGATGTGCGATGAAGCCAACTACGCACTTTCGGTTGAACCGCCGCGACATCTTTGTGTTCGTCCAGATAAGCGAGTAGGGGATTAAGCCAACCTTCCGTCACTTCTACGTCGCTGTTCAGCAGTACGATGTATTCGCTGTCCACCTGTGCGATCGCGCGGTTGTAACCCTCCGCAAAACCGTAGTTCTTGTCCAGGACGATCGTCTTGACGCCCGGAAACTCCTTGGCTAAGACCTCGAGGCTGTTGTCCGTACTGCCGTTATCGGCCACGAAGATCTCCGCGCCTTTTGTGTGCGCGACCACCGACGGCAGATAGCGGCGAAGCATCTCTGCGCCGTTCCAGTTTAATATGATGACACTACATTTCATTCTTTCGATACTTGAACCGGTTATGCGTCCAGAGCCATAAATGGGGTTCGGCAATGATGTTTTTCTCCAAATTGCGTGCGTAGGCTGTAGTTATCTCTCCTTGGTCGGTGTTCTTCGGATCCAGACTGATACATTCGAACCGGCATTGGTAATTGCCTCTTACGGGTCGATGAACCGTTAAGGCGAACACCGGATAGCCGAATTTCTTAGCCATTTCTTCTCCGCCGTCCAGGAACCCGATCTCCTGGTGCAAAAACTTCACCCAGGTACGCGTCACCTCCGGTCGCGGCTTCTGATCCGCAATAAGACCTAAGACGATAGCTTGTTTCTCCGCCCGGTATCGTATCATTTCCCGCAGCACGCGTTGTTTCTCTACATAGGCGCCGCCTCTTTTCTTGCGGATCTCCAACAGGTCTCTGTCCGTGCGTTCGTTCTTGGCCTTGCGGTACACATTGAGTTCCAGCACCTCGGGCGAGAACCACTGTTGGCAGGAAGACATCCATTCCCAGCAACCCACGTGCGCCAGCATCACAATACACCCGCCGGCCTCTTTGGCAGCCTTGTCCACTTCATCTGCGTTCTCAAAGACCACCCGCTGCTTCATATCTTCCGGGCTGATACGAAAACCGTACAATGTCTCGGCAAAGGTATAGGTCAACTGATGGTAGAAATCCCGTGCAATACGGGTGCGATCCTTGTCCGTCTTGTCCGGAAAAGCAAGGCGCAGGTTATGCTCCACGATCTTCCTCCGGTAACGCACCGCGTGGTACATCAACGGAAACAAGAGCCAATCCGCGAACCAATAATGGACGCGCAGCGGCAACTTACTTAGAAGAGCGGCACAATGAAGTAGCATAACCAACTATACGAAGTAATCAGCGGAGCTGCCAATAATATACTGTCAAAGCGGTCCAATACGCCTCCGTGTCCGGGCAAGAACCGACCGGAATCCTTCACGCCTATCGACCGTTTGAACAAACTCTCCATCAGGTCGCCGAATGTACCGAACGCGCTTGCGATAAACGCGAAGCCTAGCGCCACAAGCAACCCGAATCCGTTCGCGGATATCTCGTCAAACCATCCGCAGGCGAACAGGATGATGGCGGCGAGGAAAGCAAACGCGATGCCGCCGAACAGTCCTTCCCAACTTTTCTTGGGGCTGATATGCGGTGCCATCTTATGGTTGCCGTTCGGCCGTTTGGCGGTCAAGCTGCCTACGCAATACGCGCCCGTGTCGTTTACCCAGATAAGGATAAACAGCGCCAACAAGAGCCATTTGCTGAGACTCATCAGGAAGCACATCATGCAGAGCGGCAAAGCAATCATCAGTTGCGAGATAAGCATGTTGCCCCAGTTCTGCATGGGCTTGCCGGAGAGGTTCCATACCTCGTCCAAGAGTGCAATCAGGATAATCGGCAGATAAATCATCGCCCCGGTGATACCGAACGCGCGGTAGAACTCGCCGCCTAAGGGGTTGTATGCCATGCCCACGAAGGTACCCCAGAGCACGAATGTCGCCAAGGCCGAGCATACGCGGAAGACCGTGTGTGATTGTACCAGACGATGAAATTCATCTACCGCCAGCAGACAAATCAGCAGCAGCAAGCCCGCAAAAGCCCACTCATTCCAAAGAATACTGCCGACGATGCATCCCACAAATACCGCCCCGCTCAGGGTCCGTTTCCAAAATTCACTCATATCTCAACAATTTTGCGCTGCAAAATTACTAAAAAAAAATGATATGTGCAAATAATTTACATCTTTGTCGCATTTTTGTGGCAACTCTCTTTGCTTTTTGGAAACTCGCGGTGTAGGCGGATTACCGCTTCGTTGTCCTCGCTTCTCGCGAGGACGGCTTATCCTGTATCGTCTCGCTTAGCTCGCCCGCCCGCTACGGATAAAGGCGGGTATAACTCCTGCGGCTGCAACTCTACATTTCGGTAATAGTTGTACGCTCTCTTCAGAGGACTCGAAAAGGCTTGCAATCTCGGCTGAAAATCGATAGGTTCGAACGAAATATCCTCTATTTCGACCTCTTCTTCCTTCTCCTTTTGTGCCGCCGCCTTCAATTCCCGGTAAATCGCCACATACGTATATTGATAAAATCGCGAATAAGCCTTAAATCCCTCTTCCGGCTTGCCGCCGCCCTTAAACACACGGAAATAGTGCATCAAGAACCGAACCCGCCATTCCAAACCTTCCGGTGTACAGTCCTTCTCCAATGCATGTGCGCGCCGTTGCGCCTCCTTAATTATCTCTCGGTTCTCTACACATGCCTCGGACCAATGCTTCGGAAAATGGTAGGTATACAACTCAAACAATCCGTCCCGAAAACGCGAGGTCCGAACAACGATCCGTTTCTTATACCTCTGCCCCTCTTTCTCCTCGTCCATAGCACCCATCAGAAAGTTAATACTCAAATTGCAACGACAATAGTGCACACCCCTTTTATGAGGTGTGGAACCCTTCGGAAGAGCCTCGAACGTAAACCCGGCCCCCTTCAACCACTCAATTACCTGTGTCTTTAAGTGTTTTCCCATCGTTATTTCCTTTTTTCTCTTTTCATTTTTGTCGCGTATTCGCGGCAACTCGCGTCCTTTCTGGTTTTTCTTTCTTTTTTTATTGCTTTTTCTTTGTTTTAGGGGCCTCTTCCGTCAATTTAGTCTTAAAATAGTGCCTAAACAGACCCCTGAAACAGGATAGATGCTTTGAATCCTAGACTTTGTTCATTTCTATATCGTTCTAACTACCTTATATTCAGCAATATACGCGCATAAAACCGCATTTGAAATTCAAATTGTTTGCAAAGGTAAGAAAAATTTTCGAACTGAGCAAATCTTTGGAGAATTTTTTTCAAAAAACGCCGACCTTTAGGCCAGCGTTTTGTTTGATAGATTATTGCTTTTGTTGTGCTATATTATCCTTTGATGGAGAATGGCCAGCAGTACGATGTTTCTTGGTGAGCTACATGCGGGAATTGCAGCGCCACCTCGAGGATAAAGTTGAAGTCGTAGAGGTGTGTTGCTGCTATATAGGCTTGGTTTTTCGCTGCTGCATATGCTGCGGTGATTTCGCCGCCGTTACGGATTTGCTCGAGTTGGTTGTCCAATTCGATCAGGCGCTTCATCATGGCGGTCACCTGTGCATCGTAAGATTTCACTTCTGCGAGCCATTTCTCTGCTTGTCTTCTATTGTAGGCATCGATGAGTGCGTTCTCGGATTTGCGGCCTTCGGTCCACCAACCCGGATAGCAAATGGTTTGTCCTTCTTTGGCATTCTTGCAGCAGTCCCAGTTATCCAAGCGCGCTGCGAGCGGATCTTCGATCTGGATGGCACGCTTGCACTCGGAGGAGGTACGCCAACTTTCAATGATTTTCACGAAGAGTTCCTCCAACTTATTAGTAGGCAGACCAACGGTGTGCGCAGCAAAACTTGCATCGTTTAGCATAGCATTCGAGTGCGCTTGGAACTGCACGTGCTTCGTCATGTCCATGTTCGTGTTTCTGAACTCGAAAGCTTCGTTAGCCAGCGCTGAGAGTTGTTCGCCCAATTCGCCGTACTCATTTTCGTGCGGGTCACCGACATTGACATTCTGTTTACCATACTTCGCGTTAGTCGCATAGAGACGATTATAGAGATCCGGATGATTGCTCTGGAGATATTGGGCAGCCTGTTTCTCGTTCTTCTGCGCCATGTTAATGATTTTGAGGTATTCTTGTTTGGAAACACCCCATTTAGCAGCGAATTTACCGGCCATGGCATCCATGATTTTCTCTTCCGGCCAGTTCGGATTGATTTCGCCACTCATCATCATTTGCATCATCTCTTCTTGCGAAGGCATGAGTCCGGCATTGACATTGGCGTTGTACTGCTCCATGGCTTTTTGGTTGTTCTTCGACTGTTTCTTGCCGAGTTCAATGGTTTTGCTATTCAGTTCCGCTTGTGCGTCTAATAGTGCGCTGCGGAAATTCTGCACGCCGAGGTAGTAAGCAGCGGAACTTCTGCGGGCATACGCCGTTTTCGCTTCGGGCGTAAGCAGGTCATTGGCCGTAGGCATCGCCGGACGCTTGTTGATAAGGTCCGCGAACGAGTTAATCTTCATTGCAGGAACGTTTTCTGCCAATTCATAGCCACCACCGGTGATGAGGGCTTCAATTTGATGGTAATCCTCTTCTTGTGCCATCATGGGCAGGGCAAGCATAATTGCTGCCAGTAATAATAATTTTTTCATAAATATATTATATAATACAAATAAACCTTTGCGACTGCAAAGGTACAACTTTTTTTTGAAACACGCAAATAAAAACATGTAAAAACTTGCATATATGCAATTTTTGTAGTACTTTTGCACCGGATTTAGAAAATTACAAATCATTATGGAAAATAACACTTTGGAACTGTCCTTGATGGACGCGGAAGAACGCGAGTTGGTAGAGTATATCTACAATGCTATTCCTGCTCAGGATCGCGGAGCGCTGAACGCAGACGACATCCTCTTTGTGCTCGATGAGATGGATAACTACCTCGAGACGCAAGGTCTATTGCGCGAAGATCCGCAGACAGGTGAGGTAGAGTACCTCGACGGCGAAGTGGATGAGACGGAGCAACTGAACTTCGTGCTCGAAGCAGCCAAGAGACACCAACGCGCGCTGAGCAGCGTCCAGATTCAACTTATCCAGGATGCCGAACTCCAATACGGAATAGCCAAAGGCTATTACTCCGAGGAGTAATGTGTGATGTGTGATGTGTGATGTGTGATGGGTGATGGTGAAGAGGATTGCGACGATAGGTTTTTTTGACGGGGTGCACAAGGGGCATCAGTTCTTGTTTGCCCGTCTGCGTGCGCTCGCCGAAGAACGCGGGCTGGCGCCGCTTATCGTCACCTTTGACACCCATCCGCGGGCTGTGTTGGATGCCGATTATATCCCGCAACTGCTCACTTCCCGCGAGGAGCGAGAGAAGCACTTGGAGCAATACGGCGAGGTGTTGATGTTGCCCTTTGCGGATATCCAACCCCTCACGGCTTTGGAGTTTATGACGCGGCTGCGCGACGAGTATCAGGTATCCGTCTTACTTATGGGCTATGACCATCGTTTCGGATCCGACCGACTCAAACACCCGCAGGACTACCGCAGGGTAGGCGAGCAATGCGGCGTGGAAGTGCTGACGCTCAACGAGTACGTGGAGAATGAATGGCATGTGTCGTCCACGGAGATCCGACTGGCACTCGAGAATGGCAACATCGTCATGGCGAACGAGTTGTTAGGTCGCCCGTATACCTTGCGCGGCCGTGTTATCCACGGCAAAGCGCTCGGGCGTACGATCGGTTTTCCGACCGCCAACATTGCCCCGCTGGACCCGCTCAAAGTTATCCCGAAAACGGGCGTGTATCTCGCCTATGTTGATACGCCTTTGCGCGACAACACCCCGTCGTTCGTCAACATTGACACCAACCGACTGATCGAGGTTTATGTGCCGTCTTTCAAGGGCGACCTGTACGATCAGATACTCAAAATCCGCTTCGTGCGTTTCTTGCGCGAAGAGCGACATTTCGAGACATTAGAAGAACTGCAAGCGCAGATTAAGGAAGATGTTGATAGCATCCTGCGTCTGGCTTAAGCCCAGCGCGTGAGATGCCGTCTCTATCCGTAGGATAGGGCACCGCGAGCAGACTGTCGGCAATGCCGATAGCCGGACTCAGGCTGTCCAGGTGGAAGTTATAGTAGATATACTCCTTGTACTTATAGAAATCGTTCACAAAGAGCTTCGCCGTGTCGGTCTTCTGCCAATAGGTATTATCCCGCGCATTCGGGATGTCGAGCGTGTCGGTTTTCAGATAATTGCCAACAAACTCTCCCGAATAATACTGGTCGAACGCCGTGGCGACCACTAACTGGTTCGGGAGATAACCGGTGATAATACTGTTGTAGAAAGAGGTCGTGGTTTGCGCTTTCTTGTCGAGGTTGTCGATGAAGACCGCCGCCACATCGTCTTTGGCTACCGACTGAATGCGGATGGTCGTATAGCCGAAATAGGAGGCTACCGTGGTATGAATAAACTTCTGCGTACCTCCGGCGCAATAGACGCAATACGAGGCGCAGTTGCTGATCTCGGAATTGGTTACCGTCGCGTCCGTGTTCACGAGCACCAAACCGTACATCGAGTGGTTATGGATACGACAGCCGTTCATCGTCATCTGCGGCAGGGACGCGCCTTTGCCGTCGTTATAACTATACAGACCGATGTTGCCGGAGAGGATATCTACATATTGCAAGTCGTATTTCTGCGTCTCTGTACCTTGCAGATAGATGCCGTTCCAACTGCCGCCGGCAAAGGCATAAGGCACGCTGTCGAAGAGGCGGTCTATGCGGTCGCCGCGAAAGACAATCGGGTGGGTAACAGTTCCGGTAGCCGTCACATCGCCACCCACATAGATACAGGCGCCATTATGCATGTAAACCGTTGTGCCGGCCTCCAATTGCATGTTCTCGCGAATAATCAAGGTGTCGTAGATCAGATACGGGCGCTTGGCCGTGAAAACCATACTGGTGGTATCCGTCCGACCGCAACCTTTTCGTCCGATACGCCGTACGTCCTGGCCGTAGGCTTCAAGTTCAACCTCTTGCGTGTGTCCGCTTGCAAGGTGAAAACAGAGCTGGTCGGTGACCAATACCGGGTTGTCCTGATCCATAGGATCAATCTCCACGCGGATAAACAGATAGATGCTGTCGTGGCCGTTGATTTGGATGTCGCGCCATTTGTCTGCGTCGGGTTCGCCGTCAATGTTCACATGAAAAGCATTCCCTTCCTTCAGCCACACACGGTCGATGAGCAGGGCTGACGCATTGCGGTTATAGACCTTCATCTGCGCCGTAGCACTGCCTTGCGCCGTGAAGACGGTATCGAAACTGAGCGTATCGGTCGAGAATGCCAGACGAAGCGTCGGGTCGCCGCTTATTTTGTATTCGCTGCAGCCCACCAACGCGCACGCGCATAATATGATAAAGAGAAGCTTACGCACTTATTCGAAATTGAAGGTCAGACACACGCAATGACTCGTCAGGCGCGAGATAGCGTCCGTATAGAACAGATTGTCCACGGGGACTTCGTTTCGTTCGGAAATCGGACAGAGTTGGTTCGCAAAACCGATACGGTAGGTGATTTCCGGACAGAACTTAAACCAGTTGAAATACAAGTCCACACCGAAACCCACTTCGCAGAAATAATCCGTGGTATTCAGCAGCACAGGCTTCTCGTGGTCACGACTCACATTGAAACTCACGCCGCCGCCGGCAATCACATAAGGCCGGTAGTTACCTTCGCGCTCCGCGGACCATTTGAGATAAAAGGGCAGGTAGATCGGGATAGCCAGTACATCGACCGTCGAACTCGTGCCGACTCCTCCCTTGACCGGGTTACCCTTGGCGGATTGATACGAGAGCGTACGGCTCGTGAAGAGCAATCCCGGACAGAAACGGAGATTGAGGAACTTACACAGACGCAAGTCACTCACAAAACCGACATGAAAACCGGGTAGGAGTGTACTGACGCGGGAATGCACCGTGTCCACCATATGTTGCCCTGTTCGTGCATCGGTAAATTCCACGGGAATCGAACTTTCCGCCACATGGAAGGTCGCGAAGTTGACACCCAACTGGAAACCGAAGTGGAAGAGTTTGTCATCCACATAAGGCCTGTTCTGCGCCTTCTGCGCTTGTGCGCCCAACGCACAAAGGGTCATTAATATAAGTAAGATTCTTCTCGTCATTAGAAGTCATTCGATGTCGTGCTGTTACCGCTATCGTCGAGATCGTCACCTGCGCCACCGAAGTCTCCGTCCGGTCTGTTCGGACGACGTCCTCTCTGGTTACCGAAACTATAGGTGATGGTGAAGTTGACCGTACGGCTGTGCCATCTATTCTCGCTGAACTGCCAGAAACCACCGGTGCCATCACCGCCCCACGTAGTGTTACTACGTGCACGGCTGTCCAAGAGGTCGCGGACATTCAGCGCGAGCGCCAACTGCTTGTTGAGCAGCGTGTATCTCAGACCCACATCAATCGAGTAACTGTGACTTGTCGTTCCTTGTGCCACCACGCGCGGCGAACGATACATACCCGTCAACTGACCGCTGAAATTCTTCGTGAACAGGAACTGCGCATTGACGCGTACGGAAGCCGCGAAGATGTTCTGTGCTGTTAAGTCAATAGGGATGGTTGCGCCCTGATGTAGGATGCTGTCATGCACCGCGGCGATGTTGTTCCAATAGAAATTGACACTGGTCGTGAGTTGCAGCAACTCCCCGAACAGGCGGTTCTTGGCTACCAATTCTACACCCAACTCCTGACGCGCACCGATGTTGAAGTAGGTATTCTTCATCACCGGGTTCGTAAGCTCGGTGTAGTCCATGTATTTGTAGTTTTGGATTGCTCGCTCGTTGTATTTCCAGAAGATGCCGGCACTCAACGTGTGGCGCTCCCAGTTCTTGAGGTAGTTCAACTCGAGGTTGTTCGAGAACGAGGGCAACAGATCGACATTACCGTAACTGATGTTCGTGCTATCGGAGAAGTCCATGCGCGGGTTGATCTGGTGTCCCCACGGACGACGCACGCGGCGCGTGTAGTTCAACTGCAACTCATGGCCGTGACCGAAGTCATAGCCGATATACGCACTCGGATAGATCTGGAAATACGCCGTGTCTTTCTTGCCCGGGTAGTTCTCATACGCGTCGTGGATATTTCCCGCGTCATCCTTGTAACTGGACTCGAGATGGCGCATGTAATACTCGCCGCGCAGGCCCACCTGGATGGATAAACGATCCCAGAAACGGTTGCCGTAGGTCACATAGAACGCATGGTTCTGATTGATGCCGTTGAATGTTGTGTAGTAGGGGAACAGTTCGTTGATATGCGATCCGTCGGGGTTGTCGTTATAGGCGTCCGCCGCACTTCGACCCCAATTACGCGTATAGTCATATCCGGCCTCCAGACGGCTCTGCGGCGTCGGTTTCCATTCATACTCCGCTTTGACCTCGATGCCCTGCTCCAGGCTCTCGCTGTTCTGGTCCTGGTAGAGCGGACTTCTGCCTAATTCACTCTGTGTATAGCCGGTCAGCATGTTAAAGCCGAAATGGTTGTATGTGCCGCTCACATAGAGTTTGTGGGCATCCATCTCGAAGGTGTAGTCGAGCGTCACGTTGCCGCCCGGGTGACTACCCGTCGCGGTCTGATCGCGGTTGTACTGACGCAGCGTGTCGCCGGCAGCATTCGTCATCAGGTAGGTGCGGTTGGTGTTATTACTCATTTTAAAGACCTTCGGGTCACTCACCATACCAAATCCCGACACGCCGATCGTGTGGCCTTCCGCTACGCGGAAATTCAAACCGGCACGCGTGAAGAGTCCTCCGCCGCGGTGGGTCTGCTTACCTTCCTGATTCAGGTGACTCATGATCAGGCTGGTGTCCAGTTGTGCGCTGCCTGCGCCGCTTAAGTTATAGCGGTCCGTATAACTACCGCCGTTACTGGTGTGATAGCGGTAACCGACATTGAAATAACCGTCCACCGGACCTGCGTTGAAGTTGATGTTAAAACCTACGTTGGCGCCGGGCGGCACGTTCCATGGCGCTGCCAAGGAATAGTCGATACCGGCGCGTACGGAGCCGTAGAAACCCGCCGCGCGGTCGCGTTTCATCACAAGATTGATGATACCGGATGTACCTTCCGGACTGTATTTGGCGGAAGGGTTGGTGATGACTTCTATCTTCTCGATCGTTCCGGCAGGCATCTGTTGGAGCACCTGACCGCGGTTGTCGCTGTTCAGTCCGGCCGGCTTGCCGTTGATCCAGATCTCCACGTCCTCGCTGTTGCGCAAACTGACATTTCCTTCCTGATCCACTTCCACCGACGGGATGTTCTCCAATACGTCGGCAACAGACGCACCCGCGGACGCGATGTTCTGATCGACCGTGAAGACTTTCTTATCGAGCTCGAAGCGCATTGAACTGCCTTGACCGACGACCTCGACATCCTGCAGCATCTTACTGTCCTCGCGCAGCGCAAAGCGAACCTGTACCGGTTTGCCGGCTACCGTCACTTCGCGTTTCTGCTCGCTATAGCCCATAAACGACACCACGAGCGTGTAACTGCCGTCGGCTAAGTCCAGCGCGAACTCTCCTTTCTCGTCCGTCACCGTTCCTTTGACCGGGGCAGGGTCGGAGCCTTGTAGCACACTGACGTTGGCGAAATCCACCGGTTTCTTCGTTCCGGCATCAATCACCTTTCCCGTCACTTCCGCTGCGAAGACACTAATCGTGAATGTTAGCAGCAATAAGGTGTTGAACAGCTTCTTCATATCCTTTTGTACCTTTACCTATTATACTATGCGCGCATACCTCCGTGAGCAGACTGTTCTGCCGGAACGGCTCGCGCGCCTTGATGTCGCTTATATGCACCTCTACCACGGGTACCTCACATTCCTCTACCGCATCGCGTAGCGCCACACTCGTATGACTGTACCCGCCGGCATTCAGCACTATTCCGTCACCGTCAAACGCTTGTATCTGATCAATCAGGTCGCCTTCGTGATTCGACTGAAAGTACACTAAATGCACCTCCGGCAGAGCTCGCTGGATGTCCAACAAAATCTGTGCCATCGTCTTTGTGCCGTATAGTTCCGGCTTTCTCAGTCCCAGACGATTCAGGTTCGGTCCGTTTAAAATAAGTACTTTCATTTTATTTTAACGAGCCCCGTTAACCGCCAAGAGGAACTCGTCGTTATCTTCGGTGCGCTCCATATATTGGCGCAGTTTCTCCATCGCCTCCTGGCCGCTCATGTCGCTTAATTGCTTGCGAATCTGCCACATGCGCGTCAGCACATCGGCCGGCAACAGCAGGTCGTCGCGGCGGGTACTCGAAGCAGGGATGTCCACAGCCGGGAAGATGCGGCGGTTCGCAAGTTTGCGGTCGAGCTGCAACTCCATGTTACCTGTTCCCTTGAACTCCTCGAAGATCAGGTCATCCATCTTACTGCCGGTTTCTGTGAGCGCGGTAGCGATGATGGTTAACGAACCTCCGTTTTCGATGTTTCGTGCCGCGCCGAAGAAGCGTTTTGGCTTATGCAGCGCCTGTGCTTCCACACCTCCAGACAATACCTTGCCGCTCGAAGGAGCTACGGTATTATAGGCACGTGCCAGGCGGGTGATCGAGTCGAGCAGGATTACTACATCGTGACCGCTCTCTACGAGGCGTTTGGCTTTCTCGTGCACGATATTCGCTACCTTCACGTGGTTCTCCGCCGGCTCATCGAAGGTCGAGGCGATCACCTCGGCATCGACGCTGCGCTGCATATCCGTCACCTCTTCCGGGCGCTCATCGATGAGCAGCACGATCATATATACCTCGGGATTGTTCTTCAGGATTGCGTTCGCCAACTCTTTGAGCAGCACGGTCTTACCGGTCTTCGGCTGCGCAACTATCAGTCCGCGCTGACCCTTTCCGATCGGGGCGAACAAGTCTATCATACGTACGCTCAGACTGTCGCCGTGACCCGTGCAGAGTTTGAATTTCTGGTCGGGGAAGAGTGGAGTAAGGTTCTCGAACGCCACGCGGCTCTTTGCCAACTCCGGCGCCAAACCGTTGATGCGGATCACCTTGTCCATCGGGAAGAACTTATCCGGCTGCGGATTGATGCGAATCGAGCATTCTACGGTGTCGCCGGGTTTCAGACCGTACTGACGAACCTGATCCTTGCTCACATACACATCGTCCGGACTCGAGAGGTAGTTATAATCGGCGGAGCGCAGGAATCCGTATCCGTCCGGCGCGCACTCCAGCGTACCCATAGCCACTACATTCTCGCCCAAATCCGGTAAGTCCGTCTTCGGCGCTTCCGTCTTCGGCGCTTCCTTCTTCGGTTCCTCTGCTTGTGGTTGCTCTGCTTTCGGCTGTTCAGCCTTAGGCTCTTCATTTTGCGGCTTTGCCGTCTCACTCTTCTTCGGCCGTCCGCGTTTCTTCTTCGGCTGCTCTACAACCGGTGCCTCAACAACTGCCGCTTTCTCAACCTCCTTCCCTTCAGGGAGGGTCGGAGTAGGCTTTTCCGCTTTAGCGGCAGCCTGCACCTCCGGCGCATCGTTTAGCAGCGGCTTGGCTGCTACCACGGTCTTGTTCGGACGGTGGTTATTGGCCTTGAGTTGTTCTTGCATCGCTTCCATCTGCTCTTTCTCCGAACCCACGGTAGCAATCACGCGCTCACTTCTTGCGCCCTCTGTGATCACCTTTGCTACGGTCCGCTTCACGCCTCTCACACGCTCGCGTCTGCTGGGTTTGCCGGCAGCCTCACGGGCGTCTTCTTTCGCCTGAACGACGGCAGCGCGGTTATCGGCCTGCGCATCGAGGATGGCATAACTGATCTCGCGTATTGACTGACTGCGGCGCGGACTCAGACCCATGCTCACAGCTATCTCACGCACTTCGTCGAGCGACATACGCTCGAGTTTTTGTAATTCGTATTGCATAAATTCAATAGATTGTATATACTTGAAAAACTTTTGTCAGAAAGAACTCCAACAAAATCGGGTGCAAAGATACAACTTTTTTTTTATATATGCAAATAAAAATGAAAAATTGCCGTAAAAATGCAAAATATTTGCATATGTCAAAAAAAATCAGTAATTTTGCGGCGCAAAATTGTTTGAATATGGATACCAATTTAGGATTTGTGCGTGTGGCGGCAGCTGTGCCGACCCTACGAGTGGCCGATTGTAAGTACAATGCCGAGCAGATTCGTCTGCAGATAGACGAGGCAATCGCCGAGGGCGTAGAAGTGGTTTGTTTTCCGGAGTTGAGTCTCACGGGTTACACTTGTGCGGACCTCTTCTTTACCCAGGCTTTGCAGCAGAGCGCGATGCGCGAGTTGGAAGCGCTGTGCGACTACACGCGCGGCAAGGCGATCATCGTGCTTGTCGGTGCGCCGCTGAAAGTGGATAACGACCTGTTTAACTGCGCTTTCGTGATGACGGACGGCGAAGTGATGGGTGTTGTGCCGAAAGTGAACCTGCCGAATACCGGTGAGTTCTACGAGAAAAGATGGTTCACCTCGGGCCGCGCGGCACGCGAGTTTACACCCGGCGGCATCGCTCCGCGTATTCCGAAGATCGAAATATGGAGTGGAGAAGTGCCCTTCGGAACGGACCTGCTCTTCACAACCCGCAACTACACCTTCGGTGTAGAGATATGCGAGGACCTGTGGAGTCCGCTGCCTCCTTCGACCCAACTGGCTATCCAAGGCGCGGAGTTGATCTTCAACCTCTCGAGCTCCAACTGCGTGGTCGGCAAGCACGCTTTCCGTCGCCAAATGATCACGCAGCAGAGTGCGCGCGTGCATTGCGGCTATATATACACTTCCTCGGGTGTGGGAGAGTCCACGACCGATGTGGTCTTCTCCGGTAGCACCTATATCGCCGAGAATGGCGAGATGCTTTGCGAGGGCGAGCGTTTCCAACGCGAGAGCACGATGAATATTCAGGAGATAGATGTCGAGCGTCTGCGCACCGACCGTCAGCGTAATACCAATTTTACCAAAGACAAAGCCGGTCATTACCGTCATATCAATGTGGCGCCGATAGAGCGCGAAGAAGAGATGACCGAACCCGTTCACCGTCATTTCTCGGCGCTACCGTTCCTGCCTAAGAAAGGTGAAGAAGATCAGTACTGCCTGGATACCTTCTCTATCCAGACGAGCGGTCTCGCGCGCCGTTGGGAACATACGCATTCCGACGCTCTCGTGCTCGGCATATCCGGCGGTTTGGACAGCACGCTGGCGCTGTTAGTATGCGTTCAGACAGCGGACCTCTTAGGCTTCGACCGCGAGCGGATTGTCGGCGTGACCATGCCCGGTTTCGGAACATCCGACCGCACCTACCAGAACGCGCTTAACCTCATGAGCGAACTCGGTATCACCCACCGCGAGATCTCTATCTGCGACGTCGCGACGCAACACCTGAGCGACATCGCGCATAACATGGACATCCACGATGTGACCTACGAAAACGCCCAAGCGCGCGTGCGTACCTTAATACTGATGGACCTCGCCAATGAACTGAACGGCCTCGTGGTCGGAACGGGTGACCTGAGTGAGTTGGCCCTCGGCTGGTGTACCTACAACGGCGACCATATGTCGATGTATGGCATCAATGCCGGTATTCCCAAGACCCTCGTGCGATACCTTGTCAGCTATGCGGCGGAGAATATGTATAGCGAACCGCTTCGCGAGATCCTGCTGGATATCGTTGATACGCCCGTTTCGCCGGAACTGCTGCCGACGGATGAGCACGGCGAGATTGCGCAGAAGACCGAAGACAAAGTGGGACCGTACGACCTGCATGACTTCTTCATCTATTATTTCCTGCGTTACGGCTTTACCCGAGAGAAGATCCGCTACATGGCCTGCCAGGCCTTCGAAGACCAATACGACGAGGCGACCATTGACAAGTGGCTCAACGTCTTTATGCGACGTTTCTGCACCCAGCAGTTCAAGCGCAGTTGTATGCCGGACGGGCCGAAAGTAGTATCTGTTTCATTATCTCCTCGCGGAGACTGGAGAATGCCAAGCGATGCGTGCTGTATATAAACGCAGTTCGCTGCACTAAACGTGCCTTGGGCACTATAAAAATTTATGAATATAAATATAAACTATCCAATACCCAATACCTTCGGCATCGATGCCAAGGCGCGGCTGTTCATCGAGTACTACTCGCTGGATGAGTTGCGGCAGGTGCTGAAGGAGCATAAAGGCGAACAAATCCTGCATATCGGGCAGGGTTCTAACTTACTGTTTACCAAGGACTTCGACGGAGTGATCCTGCATTCCGGCATGGCGCGGGCGAAGTTCCTCGACGACGAGACGGTAGAGGCGCAGAATGGCCTGAGGCTCGACGATCTCATTGCCCAACTGACGGACATGCAGTACTGCGGCATGGAGAAACTGAGTCTCATCCCGGGCGAAGTGGGTGCGTCGGCGGTGCAGAATGTCGGCGCGTACGGCTGTGAGGCCAAAGATGTGATAGAGCGCGTCTATACGCTCGATGTGGAGACCCTCGAGGAGCGCGTGTTTACCAATGCCGAATGCAAGTTCGGCTACCGCGACAGCGCCTTCAAGCATGAACTGAAAGGCAAATATATCGTCACGTCGGTCGTTTATAAAGTGAAGCCGTGCGATGCGACCAAGACCCGCGAAGAGATCATAGAGACCCGTAACGGCAAGTTGCCGAAAGTAGGCGAAGTAGGCTCTGCCGGTTCGTTTTTCATGAATCCATTCGTCCCCGAAGAACAAGCGAACGGGCTGCTCAAACGCTATCCCGATATGCCGCATTTCGAGACGCCGCAGGGTGTGAAGATCCCTGCCGCTTGGCTTATCGAACAATGCGGATGGAAAGGCAAGACGCTCGGCGGCGCGCAGGTATGGCCCAAACAACCGCTGGTCATCGTCAACGCCAACCACGCTACCGCGCAAGATATCATCGACCTCGCAGCTGCCGTCAGCGCGAGCGTCAAAGAGAAATTCGGCATATGTATTTCGCCAGAGGTGAACTACATATAAACATTACACATTAAACATTCCACAATATATGGCTACATTTGTAATCGAAGGAGGACATAAACTGCATGGCGCTATCACCCCGCAGGGCGCGAAGAACGAAGTGCTGCAGGTGCTCTGTGCCGTGTTGCTCACCAAGGAGACGGTGGTTATCAACAACCTGCCGAACATCCTCGATGTCAATAACCTCATCGACCTGCTCGCGTCTATCGGAGTGCGTGTGGAGAAACTGGCAAAAGGCACCTACGCATTCACGGCGCGCGACCTCGACACCGCCTACCTCCGTAGCGCGGACTTCCTCAAGAAATGCAATAAACTGCGCGGTTCGGTCATGCTCATCGGTCCGCTCTTGGCGCGTCTGGGCGAGGTGACCTACGCCAAACCCGGCGGAGACAAGATTGGCCGGCGTCGTCTCGACACCCATTTTCAGGGAATGGTGAACCTCGGTGCTACCTTCCAATACGACCAGGACTTGTTGGCTTATCGCTTTGAGGGCAAGCACCTCAAAGGCACGTACATGCTCCTTGACGAAGCCTCTGTGACCGGAACGGCGAATATCATCATGGCGTCTGTGCTGGCTGAAGGAACGACGACGATCTATAACGCAGCCTGCGAACCGTACTTGCAGCAACTCTGCAAACTGCTCAATAACATGGGCGCGAAGATTAGCGGAGTAGGGTCTAACCTCCTGACGATAGAAGGTGTGAAGGAACTGCACGGCGCGCAACACACGCTCCTGCCCGATATGATCGAGGTGGGTTCGTTCATCGGCATGGCGGCTATCACAGGTTCGGAACTGCGTATCAAGAATGTGGGCTACCGCGACCTCGGCATCATTCCTGACGCCTTCCGTCGCCTCGGAATACGCATCGACGTGGATGGCGACGATATCCTCATCCCTGCCCAGGAACACTACCAGATAGAGTCTTTCCTCGACGGTTCCATCCTCACGGTAGCAGACGCTCCGTGGCCGGGTCTCACGCCGGACTTGCTCTCCGTCCTTTTGGTCGTTGCAACCCAGGCGAAAGGAACGGTTCTTATCCACCAGAAGATGTTTGAGTCGCGTCTGTTCTTCGTGGACAAACTGATTGACATGGGTGCGCAGATCATCCTCTGCGACCCGCACAGAGCGGTCGTTGTCGGCCATGACCATCAGCGACAGCTCAAACCCAATAACATGACCAGTCCTGACATCCGTGCGGGTATCGCCATGCTTATCGCTGCCATGAGTGCCGAAGGCACGAGTCGCATCGACCACATCGATCAGATTGACCGCGGCTACGAAGACATCGAGCATCGTCTCAATGCCATCGGCGCTAAGATTCGACGCGAAGAATAAAAAAAGCGGGGCTGTAAAGCTCCGCTTAATTTTTGCGCTTGCGCATCACTTATACAAGAATCGCTTGATGGATTTCTTCGGGGTGTGCTCGAAGGGCTTGTCTTGCACCTCGATGTTCGAGACCTTGCTGTAGGACGGAATGAGGTGGTTCAGTTTCTCGAGATTCTCCTTCATGATTTTTTGCACTTCCTCAAGTGTCATGCGCTTCGTCAGCGTCTCATCCGGGAAGACCAGGGCTACCAGTTTGCCTTCGCGCTCGACAATCAAAGATTCTCCGACCGCCTGTTGGTTATTCAGTTTGTCTTCGATTTCCTCGGGGTAGATATTCTGTCCCGACGCACCGAGGAACATGGTCTTACAGCGTCCCTTGATGTAGATATTCTTCTTGCGGTCGAGTCGTCCGAGGTCACCCGTGCGCATCCATCCGTCTTCCGTGAAGGCAGCGTTCGTAGCCTCCGGGTTCTTGTAGTAGCCGAGCATGACATTCTCGCCTTTGACGAGTATTTCGCCTATTCCTGCTGCGTTGGGTTGGTCTATCTTGACTTCCATGTTCATCACCGGAACACCTCCCGTACGTGCCTTGAAGTACCTCGGCGGGTTACCTCCGATAAGCGGCCCGCATTCCGTCATGCCATAGCCGATAGAGAGGGGGAAATGGATATCCATGAGACATTTCTCCACGATGGGGTTCATCGCCGCACCTCCGCATATGAAGTAGCGCAGTTTACCGCCGAAGGCGCTGCGCAGACCTTTCTTGACGCGACTCTTGAGAATCGTGCTGATGATCGGCGTGTGCCAGAACATACGAATGATTTTTTTGCTGAGCAGCGGGTCGAGGTTCTTCTTGTAGATTTTCTCTATCACGAGCGGCACGGTGACCACCAAGTACGGTTGTACCTCGCCGAGCGCTTTGAGCAGGATCGACGGCGTCGGACTCTTGGTCAGGAAATAGATATGCGTGCCGCTGCAAAGCGGGTAGAGCAGTTCGCATACTTGGCCGAACATGTGAGCCAGAGGCAACATGGATACGAGACGTTGCCCCGGATCTACGGGCAGCATTTTCATGCCCACCTCGATATTATTGCTTATCGAACGTCCATTGAGCATGACGCCCTTCGGACTGCCGGTCGAGCCGGAAGTGTAGTTAATGAGCGCGAGGTTGTTCTCGTCTGCCGAAAAATGAATGTCTTCGGGTTTGACGCCATGGGGATACTTAGCCTTGAAAGCCGCGTCCCAATTGGCCTTGAAAGCCTCATCGCTGATGTCCTTCAAGTCCTTACCCCGGTACAAAATGCGCCAGTCTTCCAGCGAAAGAGCAGCCTTGAGGCGTTTAGGCAGCGTCTGGTTTTGCAACTCTTTCCATACATACGGACCAACGAACAGCAGGTCACTGTCGGAATGGTCAAGAAGGTGCGCAATGTCCTCTGCCGTGAAATCCTGCAGGATAGACACGCACACTCCTTCGTACGCCGCGATAGCGAGGTACGCAACCGCCCAGTTGGCGCAGTTACGACCCGCGAGCGCGATCTTATCGCCGCGTTTCAGACCTAATTGCTCAAAGAGCGCATGAAGGCGAAGCATTTCGGCGGCCAGTTCCCCAAAGGTGTACTCGTGTTCCTCACCATAATCCGTCAATGCCGCATCATTCCATTGATGCGACATGACGTCGGTGAGGTAATGTAGATAATGTTTCTGCATTCTTATTGAAAATCGTAAATTTCGCTGGTAGGTCTTGTGCAATCGAGTTGCCAAGACTTACTGGTATAAAAAGCGTTTAATCGAGCGTTTCGGTGTCTTCTCGAATTCTTGTGCTACGAGTTCAATACTGCTGATCTGGCTGTAATTCGGAAGGCTCTTGTTCACCGCCACGCGGTTCTCTTCCATGAGCTGCGTCAGGGTCTTGGCGCTCATCATCTCTGCGGACGGATCCGGGAAGACGAGGGCTACGAGTTTATGGTCGCGATTGACGACGATGGACTCTACCACACCCGGCATCGAGTTGAGTTTGTCCTCCAACTCCTCGGGGTAGATATTCTGTCCCGACGCACCGAGAATCATGTTCTTCGAGCGGCCGTGGATGTAGATGTTTCCTTCTTTGTCGAGTACGCCGAGGTCACCCGTGCGCATCCATCCGTCTTCGGTGAAGACGGCTTTCGTCGCCTCTTCGTTCTTATAATAACCCTTCATCACGTTGATACCCTTCACTTGGATCTCGCCGTCTTTGGAGGTCGGGTCTTCGGAGTCGATGCGTACATGGCACTGCGGGAGCTCTTTTCCGCAGCTGTGGAACGCATATCTGAACCAGTCTTCGTAGCTGATCAGCGGACCGCACTCGGTCATGCCGTAGCCTACGCAGTATTGGTAATTGATGTCATGCAGCACTTGCTCTACTTCGCCGTTGAGCGCTGCGCCGCCGATAATCAGGTAACGCAACTCGCCGCCGAACATCTTATCCAGACCCTCTTTGACCTTATTGCGGATGACTTTATTGATGAGCGGCGTCTTCCATAGGATCTTTGCCGCCGGACTGCTGATCTTCGGCAGCACACCTTTCTTGATGATTTTCTCCACTACCAGCGGCACGGTCAGGATCATGAACGGCTTCACTTGTGCGAAAGCTTTCATGAGTACTGTCGGAGTCGGAGCCTGGGTCAGGAAAAAGACTTCGGCGCCGTCGCATACCTGGTAGAGGAACTCGAACATCAGTCCGAACATGTGCGCAATAGGCAGCATGGAGAGAACAGTATCGCCCGGTTTGTGCGGAATACGCTGGCATGCGAACTCAACGTTGCCGCTCAGGTTCAAGTGTGTCAGCATTACGCCTTTCGGGTTTCCTGTCGAACCGGAGGTGTAATTGATAACGGCTACATCGTCCATATTGTCCGTCGGGTAATGTACGTCATCGCGCGTTACGCCCTTCGGGAACGCTTTCTCGAAAGCGGCGTCTGCGCCTTCGAATTTCTTACGGAAAGCAGCGTCTGCCTCCACGATCGACATGTCGTCCATGAAGATGGTCGCTTTCAGACCCTTCATTTGCTTCGGGTCAATCTTCTTCAGCACGTTCGGTCCTACATAGAGCAGGATAGCCTCCGAGTGATCTACCAGCGAGTAGATGCCGTCAGCCGTGAAGTCCGGCAGGATGGATACCACGATGGCTTTATAGCTCTCCGCCGCAAGGAAGAGCAATCCCCAGTTGGCGCAGTTACGGCCGCAGAGCGCAATCTTATCGCCTTCTTTGATGCCTAACTCACGCCAGGTGACATGTAACTTCTCGATCGCAGCAGCCAGTTCTGCATACGTGTACTTGTGCTCGCCGTCGATATCCTGCATAGCCAGGCGATCCCAATGTGAATGAATTGTTTCCTGTAAATAGGATAAGTAATGTTTTGTTGCCATTTTGTATAATCTGTTCTTTTAAAATCTATATATTCATTTTTTGTTCTCGTACTTGTCCAAAGCCTCGTTCATGATCTTCTTGCCGTCGGCAATGATCTGTTCGGCTTTGTCGAAGTCGAAGGTGTTATAGGCGTACTGTCGCATCACGGCGTGTACGTCGGGTGGGGTGAGACGCAGCGAGAGCAGGGTGTTCTGTTGGATCTGGATGTCGCTCATCCGGTCAAGCAGCGAGACGAAACTCACTTTACGACCCAAGTCCCTGGCGCGTTGCTCCAATATATTGTCCACGCGCTTGCCTAGCGAGCGTAACTGTTGCTCCCAGGATTTAGGCACAGGAATGCCGCTCTTCTTCACTTCCGCCAGTTTGCCTTCCACGTCAATCGGTTCATACACCTCTTCTATCGGCATGCTGTCCTTGCCGCTGATGTCGGCCGCCACGAGGATATCTCCGGGCGTGCGCTCAACCACATGTAGCGGCAGCGGGTTCAGAATACCGCCGTCTATCAGCAGTTGTTGACCGATCTGCACGGGTTTGAAGAACAGCGGAATACTGATCGACGCGCGTACAGCCTCAAAGAGGCTTCCTTTGCGGAATACCACCTCGTCCGAATGAATCATGTCGGTCGCAACGATAGTGCAGGGGATGTTCAATTGCTCTATCGGTCGGTCCGGCACTACTTTCTCCAGTTCCGCTATGATGCGCTCGCCCTTGACGATGGAGTTACCGCTCAGCAGGTTGATGTCCATCATGCGGAGTATCAACTGCTTATCAACACTCAGAAACCAGTCTTTGGCCTCTTTCAGTTGCCCCGCGGCGTACATGCCGGCGATGATCGAACCCATCGAGCAGCCTGCTATACTCGTGATGGTATAACCCCTTTCCTCGAGGGCCTCTATCGCGCCGATATGCGCTAATCCGCGCGCACCGCCCGATCCCAAAACCAACGCTACATTCTTACTCATCACACATCACACATCACACCTGCTTCGCCGGGACGAGTTTCTCTCGTATCCGGACGAAGATGATCTCGCCTTTCTTTGCGAACTCGGTCTTCACATAGCCCATGCCGATGCCGACTTTGGTGTTCGGCAGCATGATGCCGGAGGTCACATTACCGATCGTGTTGCCCGCTTCGTCGCAAATCTCATAGCCATTACGCGGGATGGCGCGCTCCAAACACTCGAAATGCACCAGTTTGCGCTTCACGCCTTCCGCTTTCTGTTTACGCAGGAAATCGCGGTCGATGAAGTCCTTGGCATCAAGTTTCGTGATCCAACCCAGACCGGCCTCGAGCGGCGAAGTGGTATCGTCGATATCGTGTCCGTACAGGCAATACCATTTCTCCAGACGCAAACTATCGCGTGCACCCAGACCTATCGGTGCGAGGCCGAACGGTTTGCCTACTTCGAACAGCGCATCCCATATCTGTTTGCCTTTGTCTGCCGGAAAATAGAGTTCAAAACCTCCTGCGCCGGTGTAGCCCGTGTTGCTGAGAATAACGCCCGGCACACCAGCAAAACTCCATTCACGGAATGCATAGTAGTCAATCGACTTCAAATCGGCGTCGGTCAGCAGTTGCAGCAACTCGACCGCTTTCGGTCCCTGAACCGCCAACTGACCGTAACGCTCGGAAGCGTTCTCGAGTTTGAGGTCTCCCCAGTCGCTCCGCATGGAAGGCTCGCCTCCGGATGCTATCCGGTTGACCCATGCCCAGTCTTTGTCGATATTACCGGCATTGACCACCATGAGGTATTTCGTCGTTGAGTATTTGTAGATAATCAGGTCATCGACAATACCGCCTTTGCCGTTGGGCATGCAGGTGTACTGCGCCTTACCGGCGGCAATGACCGACAGGTCGTTGGTCGTGATGTATTGTAGAAAATCCAAGGCATTCTCACCTTTTACCCAGAACTCGCCCATATGGCTCACATCGAACACACCGACGCCCTCGCGAACGATCATGTGCTCTTGGTTAATACCCGTAGGGTATTGAATCGGCATGTTAAAGCCTGCGAACTCTGCCATCTTTGCGCCTAACGCAATATGGATGTCTGTAAACGGAGTTGTTTTTAACATATTATTTCACTCTTTTAATGATTTCTAAAACGACATCTCTGGCCGCCTCGAGAGAGGGAACAGGCAAATACTCATAGCGGCTGTGGAAGTTCTCTCCGCCGGCGAAGATGTTCGGGCAGGGCAGTCCTTCGAAACTCAGTCTCGCGCCGTCTGTGCCGCCGCGAATCGGTTTCACGTTCGGCGTTACGCCTACGGCCGTCATGGCTTCTTTGGCGAGGTCCACGATATGCATCACGGGTTCGATCTTCTCGCGCATGTTATAGTACTGATCGCGTATCTCGATCTCCACCGTGCCTTCTCCGAACTCGCGGTTGACCTTACGCACGAGGTGCTCCAACTCACGCTTGCGGCTCTCGAAGCGCGCGCGGTCATGGTCGCGGATGATGTAACTGAGCGTCGTCTCTTCCACCGTGCCGTTCATGCCGACCAGGTGATAGAATCCCTCGTATCCTTGCGTATGCTCGGGCGTCTCCCAGCGCGGCAACATCACCGCCAACTGGTACGCGATGCGCATCGAGTTGACCATCTTGTGGTAGCCGTAGCCCGGGTGGACATTCAGTCCGTGGATCTTGATCTTACATGCCGCGGCGTTGAAGTTCTCAAACTCCAACTCACCGATAGCGCCGCCGTCCATCGTATAGGCGAAGTCTGCGCCGAAAGCTTTCACATCGAAATGGTCAGCGCCCTGACCGATCTCTTCGTCGGGCGTAAAGCCGATGCGCACCTTGCCGTGCTCGATCTCCGGGTGTTGAATCAGATACTCGCACGCCGTCACGATCTCCGCGATGCCGGCTTTGTCGTCCGCGCCGAGCAGAGTCGTCGTGTCCGTCACGATGACGTCCTGACCCGCATAACGCTTGTCGATATAGTCGCGCTCTTCGGCCTTTACGATCGATGCCTTCACATGTCTTCCGCTCGCGTCCGGCGAGGTGTCCATGTGGGCAATAAAGCCGATCACAGGACGACCTTCTGTGGTTGCCGGCAAAGTGGCCATGATGTAGCCGTTCTGGTCCAGCGTCACCTCCTTCAGACCGATCGCTTTCAGTTCCTCGGCCAGGTAGCGTGCAAACTCCAACTGTCCGGGCGTGGACGGTGTCATGCCGGTGTTCTCATCGCTCGTCGTGCAGAAGGAGACGTATTTTAAGAATCGTTCAACTATGTTCATACTGCGTATGTTTGCCTCCGGATGCTATCCGGTTTTTTACTTAAATAAGGAGAGGAGCGAACTGATGGACGAAGCGTACTGAGCAGCGGTGTTAGCGTACTGAGCCGCAGAATTGGCGCCTTCCTGTACTTTGCTCGTCGCGTTCTGTACGGTCTCGTTGGCCTTTACCATATCTACGAGGCTGTTCGTCACGGTCTGCACATTGCTCTGGGTTACCAGACCGAGCGACGAAGCGATCATACCTTTACCGAATTCCTTCAGATAGGTCTTGTCTTTGTAGTTCTCTTTCAGACCTTCGCAATTAGCTACGAGCGTCACGGTGTTGAGCACATTCTGCATGTTCTTGTAATCGTACTTGCCGTCGGCTTTATACTGCGTGTACAGTGCCTGCAGCGCGTTACCTGCTCCCTGACCGGCGGAAACGGCAGCGTTGCCCGTCTGCGTCGTTTTCTGACTGCTGACTACTGATTGCTGATTACTACTACTGTTACTCGTGCTGTTCTGCATGAATCCGCAACTTACCATCATGATGGCGGTTGCAAAAAGAATGATTTTTTTCATATTATTAAACTTTTAAACTTATAAACATTACACATTACACGACAATATTCATGTCTTTCGGTCGATTTTCGACGAAAGCAATAATATTGTCTACCACATTCTCGCACATCGCGATGCGTCCTTCCCAGGTCCCTGTGCCTGTGTGCGGCGAGAGCACTACGTTCGGCAGTTTCAACAACTCCTCACTTATCTGCGGCTCGAACTCATACACGTCGAGTGCTGCGCCGGCGATGATACCGCTCTTGAGCGCTTCTACCAATGCCGCTTCATCTACATGCGCTCCGCGCGCGGTGTTGATAAGGAATGCGCTGCGTTTCATCATCCCCAATTCCGGCTTGCCGATGATATGATGCACTTCCGGCGTGTAGGGTAGGTTCAAACTCAAATAGTCGCTATCCTGCAGCAAAGTCTGAAAATCCACATACTTCACCATTTCATCATTCCCACCATTAAGCGCTTTCAGCGCGTCACCATTAATCTCGTGCCTGTTATGATAAATAATCCTCATCCCGCTTGCAACAGCTCGTCTCGCGAGCGCTTGACCTATCCGTCCCATACCCAATATACCGAGCGTCTTCCCATAAAGCGAATGACTTAGATTGTTCATTACCGCTATCGGTTGTCCGCTGCCATTACGGATGGCGCGGTCAAACTCCGACACGCGGCGTGCGACATCAATCATCAGCGCAAACGCCAGTTCTGCCGTCGGTTCGATCACCGGCTGCGGGGTGTTCGTCACGCGTATCCCGCGTTCGCGGCAGGCCTCGAGGTCGATGTTATTGTATCCCGCGCCGAAGTTCGCGATGAGCCGCAAGTTCGGCATCCCCTCTATCATCTCCCGCGATACCTTATAATCGAAGGTACTCACCAACACCTCCGCTTCTTCCAACGGAGCATATAGCGTGTGGCCTTCTAATCGCCTAAATCCCTCAGCGGGCAATTTTGTGGTTAAAGCAATTTTCATCTTTTCACCTTTGCGGCTGCAAAGGTAGTAAAAAAAAATGACATACACAAGAGTGTATGCCAATTTTCTAAAATTTTTGCAATTTTTCCTATATTTCCGATATGTTCTTTTTAGGCAATCATAACAGCAGAGTCGGCTATTTGGTGTAGCGGGGTTATAGTGGGAATCATCTCACGGCGTTTCTTGGGATGAACAGGCGTGAGAAAAAGTTCATACACTTGATGATTATGGTAGTAGGTGTTTGTTTTAAGGCGGCACATAATCCAGAATCCGCATTTCTCAGCCTCAGGAAGGGTGTTGAGACGGCCAGTCATCACCAGAAAATTATCGCAATGATAAATGATCTCTATGCAGGTTTTGGAACGTCGCTTGCGGCGATGAACCATCTCCGCGCCCAGCAGTTTACGAAGTTGGAGATAGAATTTGTATAATATTGGGTGTATTTTGCAGTTCATTGAGCTTAAAAAATCAAAATCACGGGATATATACAAAGTATATATAAGGTAGGGTAGGATACGATATTACCCCGATGCGCCCCTGAAACGCCCTCTGTTTTGCCCCTGCGGGCTATTAATTCGAGTGCAAAGGTACAATAAAAAAATGACATTTCCAAATTTTGTTTCATTTTTCTATGTCCATTCCGCCCAATGTCATCAGGCACAAAGACAGCGGCGACATCCCTGCCGCCGCTGCTCTCCGTTCATTAGCCCCGCATTGTATGCGGGTCTTGTATGTCTATTCTCTGGCATTATATGCCGGTTTTTGACTTCGTCTCTTTCAGGGCGATATCATCGCCCGCTTTGGATTACGTCCCTGACAAGGAGCGACAGCTCCGCTCTTACCTTACAATCTTCCCTTCCGCGTCAAATACCTGCTGTCCTGTTAAGGTATATATCTTATTTCCATACACCAAGGCAGCGGCAAGGGGTTGTCTTGGGTTGGGAAGAGGCATCGTAGGGAGAGATAGCGTAGGAGATTTTAATGCCGACGTCAAAGAGTGCCATTTGAGACACCAGTTTTTGTCCTTGGCGGTTAGCCTCCATAACGGGCATAAGGATGCGTTGGAGCGGAAAGCCGTCACGTGTATCCGTGAGCATAATCATACTGACAGCATCGCTCCGAGCAGGGGCGTACTTGCTTAAACAATAATCGCCATACACACCTACTACTATATAGGAATTATGCGTGCGGGAGTTTTTGTTAATAGGAATCTTATAACTCAATTCGGCCGTTGCCCACCATAATACTTTCGGTAGCGCCAGTCGGCCTTCATTATACATCGCAAAATTCCGCGAAGCGGCTAATGGGTAGGCTTCATACACGCGGTTGTCATACGCGGGATAAAAGACAGAGAGCGCCGCGTTTTCTGCGCTCTGCTTCCAACTGTTGGTCAAAGGGAAGGCGGCTTTGATGCCCGCCAGGAATAGAACGTTCTTCGCCGAGAAGGCCAGTTGTACGGGTACGCCGATTGACCAAGTGGTGTAGCGCTCGCTGAGGTTGCCGATCAGATAGTCCACTTCCATCTGTTGGTTCTCTACATCAATCGTCGAATAGTGGTCTTCGTAGTTGATTTTTCTAAATCCCGCTTGATGATAGTCGCACGAGAGACCGATACGAAAACCGATCACGTAAGGCGAGAGGTAGTTGTAATAGAGGTGTGCGCCGCCGTTCAGCCCCATTTGCGACTGCACATATACCGGCTGAGACGACCAAGCGGCAACACCGCCATGAACACCCATTTCGAATAGGTGTTCTGCGTGCGCCAAGAGCGGGAGGAGCAGTACTATGGATAGCATCAGTCGTCTCATGGAATCAATTTCTTTTCTGTCCATACTTTATCTCCCTGCTCGTAGCGATAGAGGTAGATGCCGTGTGTCACTTGGTTTTCCCGAACAGGCATACCTCGGCTGTCATAGATAAACACGTGTACCGGCTGTTCTTCCTGCACTATTGTGTTAATTTCCAGAATATTGGAGCAAACCTCCTCATCTCCATCCAGTGTGAGTATCATTTGGAACGTGCCACGCAGTTCGTCATACTCCGAATAGTCGTCTTCGTTAGCGCCGGGGATGGGTTCGCCGTTTTTGTACCACTGATATCTAAGTACCGTGCGGTTCGGGAACAACTCCCGTACGGCGATATTATCGACGAGCAACACCCAATTGTATTTGTTGACGATGATGTTCGCACACCGGTGACATTCCTCAACGTCCAATCTAAAGGGTTCACTCTCCGTGCGGCAATTAACGCGGTCGATATTTCCGCTGCCGGCAACAGCGACTTTATACCAGCCCACCTTATCGGAAGTCACCTTATCGAACGAGAGCTCGCGCACAGTACCGCCATCAACAGCCGTCCAGGTTTCATTATCCGACGAATAGAACCACTGGTACTCCAGCGGCTCAGGCATGGAACCATCATTCTCAAACTCAATTTCAAAAGAATAAGGATCTTTCTCGCAAACGAGTTCCGGCGAGGTGATTCGAACGGGCGGCAAACAGATATGTATCTCTATATCATCGACCGCAAAGTCATTACCGGAATACGCTGTGACGAAATTATCTATCGTTAATCGGATAGCATCGACACCCGGGGGCACTGTGAAAGACATACCCATCCGTTGCCACTGAGCAGATAGTTTCCATGCATCTGAAACTTTATAAAGACTCCAGTCGTACCCGATAGTATCCAACTCCTGTATGGCCAATATAGACTCGTCTTGAGGATTCGTTAACACCATTCGGATATGCGGGTAGGCATACTCAACACCTCTCTGCCAATAAGATGCTATTTGATTAGCCGTTGTTACGTTGACCACATAAGCAGAAAAAGTCATTTCCGAGCCCTCACACAAGCCTTCAATCATCGTGCTATAGAACGGGAAATTGTTTCCTAAACCGTCTATCTCCAGGAAATAGCCGCGGGTATAGTCATTCGGATATGTGTGGTCGTCTTGTATATGCCAAAGAGAATAATCAGGGCTCGAGCTATTTCTTATGCCTTTTTTAGTCAAATAGCAATTTCCTCCTAAACGATATTGGTTGTCCATTCCCGGAGGACGCGTACTTCCACGTTCCGGATCATCCGGATCATTCCCGCCGAAGTCTTCGCGGAAGAGAAGCCTTTCGTTCGAACACAATTCGTCTACAGGTTGTACGCATTCTTGCACCTTTAAGAGGAACGGTTCACTCATCGCGCGGCAGTTGACGTAGTCGATATTTTCCACACTTGCCACCGCCGCTTTGTACCAACCGGATTCTGCTTTCTGTATCGAAGAAAGAGTGAGCGTATTGGTTGTTTCGGTTAACTCCGACCAAGTAAGACTATCGGCCGAGAAT
>JAEEGL015567194.1_pt1 | contig 46652 bp, 72 predicted proteins | sample 9134231 | NCBI WGS metagenome assembly JAEEGL01 (sample SAMN16246548, study PRJNA631951) | gut metagenome | biome: gut microbiome; feature: rumen; material: fiber-attached | host: Bos | place: Iran: Karaj | collected 2018-10
AATACCCCATCTTTAATAAAATTCCACTTCATTTCTAGTCCCACAAATCTAGGTAATACTCAGCCATAAGTGCAAATGCTTCTTTGCGTATAGCATCATGCTCTTCTAATATACGTTTTCTTTCTTCTAAATCAAGAATATTATCCAAATCTCCATCTAAATCAGACAAAGAGACTTCAAATCCTCGTTTTATCTTTGTTAAAATTTCTTTCCATGCGTCTGGTGACATTGATGGATGATAACTAACACCCTTTTCAATCCACTTAGCTAAAGCTGGAATTGACCGTTTTGCTGTGTACCAACCAAACTCCCAACAATTCATTGGCTCTGGCTTTCCATCAAGATAATCATCTATATCCGATAATAAACACCACTTATCAATTTTATCAAATTTCATGCTCCCAGAGTATTCTGAATCTGGATCTATCCACCCATCTATATCCAAGTTATAAATTAAAATAAACGGGTTTGGATTATCCTCATACTTGCACAAACAATATACTTCTTTTTTCTGTGGTACGACCAATACAGATTCTTGTTTTTCATTATCCCATTTCATCTGATCTTCATGCAAAGGTCTCCCACCTTCTTTTGTCAATTTCCACTCCATAAAACCTCCAATTCTGTGCTTGTCATTTTAAAGAAACTAAAAAAAATCCCACGCGGCATTTTGCCCGTGGGTTAAATACAAAAAACAGTTGGCAATATCAACCAAAAACTCATGCGTATGTCGCTTGATATATTATTAACTAAAATAGTTCATTAAACCCAATAATCTATACTCTCTACTAAAAGAAAAGCTAAGACTATAAGACATATTTAACAATAAACTGTTCACGGTTTTACATGAAACTTATGATCAAATCCATCCAATATGTTTACCAATCTCTCTGCTTGTATTTTAGCCCTAAGCATCTCATCTTCAGCCTCACCAGACAATTTTTTATTGATTACATCGGATTCCTCTGTACCAACTTCTGACTCTATACGATATGCACTATGGAGATATGCTAATAAAGTTTTGATTGTGGATATAGAATCTCTTATAAGTTGTTCATTAAACTGATAAGGTTTCAATAATTTGTGAAGTTCTAATAACTTATCAAGATCTTCTTTTACATCATCTATTGCCCAATCACGATGTGCTTTATAATTATTACCTTCATTAACTCTCTTTCTTATATTCTTTCTTACAATCATTGAATTCTCTCCTTCTATTGTTTTCATAGATTTAAAATGTCTAGATCTCTCAGCTAAGAGAGTTCTATCCTTTATAATAGATAAAAATAATAGCTATGGAATAACAGTTAGTAATATTTAATAGCTTCTTTTAAGAATGTTTCCTCACAAGTATCTCCTGATACATACCAATCGTATGCGTGTAAAACATTCATTACTTTCTTCATATCTTTCAGCAATTTCTTTAAAATAGCTATGGTTTCTTTAGAATGTTGAAACCCATAATTCTCTACAGATTCTCCAGTCTCAGAATTATAATTCCATTCGACATCGTTGTATTTAATGTCATGCTTGATTATATCCATCATGTCATCAATGCAATTATCCTGATAATCAAAGTGTCCACCACTCATTAGTTATTGTCTCCTTATGATATAACAGTCCATCCAATATCATCTGGTGTTACAACTGTTTCTTTACCGTCATACTCATCAATGTCATACATATCTCCTTCTATCTCTTCAATAGCTAAGTCAGAGAAACTTCCATTAACTTCTTTACCTAGAGCTTCTACAACGGCAACTAAATCAGGATCATGCCTTTTTAAAAAGTATCTCAAAGCATCCATGACATAAAAGATCTTTGAACTATCATATTTTGTTTTCTCATTAGCCTCTAATCTCTTTTGAGCTATGAAACGTTTAGTTTTGTCTGATCCATGTTCTGAAAGCCATTCAATAGCTTTGTCTGAAAGAGTATAGCCACCGTAACAATTATTATAGACAATTTTGTGCTTCATAGAAACCTCTCATTTCCTTCCTTCTTCAACAAAATTAAGCAGAATGGAATGTGAATGCCTACATCTAGGCTTACACGTAAATGCTAACTTGTTCACACCACACTGCTGAAAGCAATAGGTGTAAACAATTCTACCAAAGTATATTTTATTCTCTTTTTGATTCTGTTTCCCAAGACGTTTAATGTCTCTATCTCTTTCTCGCATATAACGATGATGCCACTTTCTAAACAGCCTATCCTTCACCTGCGTTCCAAATATTTCTTTAGTAGAATAGGATAAATATAAATCCTGACCTACAGCTTGTTTGTGTCTTTCGTAACTATTCATTTAGTTCCTTTTGTTACTCATCTCCAACTATTCATAAGAATAATACCTTAAAAACTCTCTATCATATTCCTCAAGACTTTTATCAGGACTTGCTTCAAGCAGTCTATTATTATCCCCATCCCAGATATGATCTACACAACACTTCTTAGAACAATATGCTGATTGACCATAATATGCAAAAGGTTTCCCATAAGGAATATTCTCTTTACATCCTGCGCAAGTTATAGTTTTTCCAATATGTTCTGGAGATAGTGTAACTGATTTAGGTTTAAGATTTCCCTTCTTATCAGTATGATCTTTAATATATTCTTCTAAAGAAGAGTCTAAGTGTTTAACAACAATCCTAACTCTTTTAGCTCTATGTTGTCTTGGGTCATCTACGATTTCTCTAACACATTTTTCTGCTCCCTCATAACATAGACATTCCTTATAATCACGCCAATCATCCACAATAACAGAAGAATTATAATCCGGAATTATTTGCACAATATACTTGTAATTTGGTTGCTCTCTACTTTGCTGAATAAAGTCTGACACAACTGGATTATGTTGTTCAAACTCAATGTTTCCGTGAGTGGTATTAACAGAATTGACTTTGATTTGTGTCATGGTTTATTCTCCTTTTAATACTCACGTCTCCATGAGGAATACGCATAGGGAATTGTTTTATATTCAAAAAAGCATAGTTCTGATTCCTTGGTTATAATGTCTATTCCTTCTACTTTAACAGGTTCGGAAAGTACTTTTGGAGAAATTTGTAAGGTGCTTCCTTCACTCAATTCTTGTTCTAATTGATGCCCTTTAGGTGTGTCAAGAATTAGAACATTGGTAAACAAGCATTGTTCTTCATAGTCTATCCACAAGTCCGTTAATTTTAAGGCTACATCAGGATAAGAAATGTATAATCGGTCAGAAACACTAGGAATTAATGATATACTCTCACGAAATTGCTTATCCTCATTAAATTGCTTTACCACCTTTTCAGCAAATTGTTTTGTGTACATATTCCCAGAAGGTAGTACGCGGTTATACTGCAAACATTCTACATATAGTTTTCGTTCTGTCATATTTTCACCTGACTATTCTATTTAATTATATCTCTGGAACTAAGGACAAAGACTACATTATCCTCTATTCATTTTACTTATTCCTATCGTATTTGTTTGTTACTCCATACTCGTATGTTACGATCAGTAATTAATTCTTCATCAGAGTGCATTATATTTCTCTCCCTTCAATAGTCTCAAGAATACTGTCAATGGCCCCGTTGATCCACATGTGGTATGAATCCATGAAACTCTTCACAGCATTTGCAAAACCTCTGATCTCAATCTTTTTCTGAATATCTGGTGTTTTGCTATTTTCAACAATAATCAGAAATTGATTGATCTTTTCTTCAAGCTGACTGTAATTATCTTCTTTAATCTCAAGAAGCTCGTTTACTGCTTTCTTAGTTTTCACTTTCATTTCCCTTATTCCTATCATACTTATTGGTTACTTCATACTCGTATGTATAAGACACATTCTCCTTTACCCCAATTACTCTTGTTTCACAATCATTTTGATTGCGGTAATGACGCGCCTTCTTTTCTGCTGTAGAAATGTCACCACGACTAAATAACACATCCTGCCAGTAGCAATCTTTAAAAGCCTGAATAATGTAATACCATTTGGAATAAGATGATTGTTCTATTTTGGTTGTGACATTTAGAGTGGTTTTATTTACAACAGTATCTTTAAAGGGTTGAATTATTTTTGCTATAGCATTCTCATCTTCACAAGTTAGATGTGTTCCAAAAGAATAAGTACCACTTGTTTCTTGTCCATCTATAGTTAAATAATAGTCAAAGTCATCTAGTTCTTTTTTCCAATCACAGCCATAATAAGCTACTATTCTAAATTCTGAATTGTTTGCTTTCCACGTGAACTCATTAGCAAACTCACCGCCTGTCATATCGTCTGGTTGAAAACCTAAGCAATAGGTAATAAAGTTTCTTATCTGTTCAACCATGAAATTAAATTTATTCTCTCTATCATCCATTGTCTTTATCATCCATACACATAGTCAAAACAACCAGTCAAATCCCTCAGTAAAATTACAATCTTCCACGTTCCTCTTTATACCACTTAGAATCAAGAACAACCTTTTCAAAATTACCATCATAATACGGATTGTTTTCATCAAATCTTCGCAAGAAATCCCTCATTGAATCTTGCCAATAGTTCCAATTACCGTAGTTATCATTATCATGTATTTCGACAAGTCCTCTAAGATAATGAAAATACTCCCAAATGTCCTCTTTGGTTTTATCAGAAAAAGAACCCCACTTAATGCGAAGTTCCGGATACGGTGCAATTAAAAGATGGAATGTCTTTAACGAAATTTTATGAGTATGACGTTCCGTTAATATTATGGTATTATTTTTCATTGTTTGATTCCTTTAGTTTACGCCAAGTTTCTAGTAATGCTTTTGCTTTACAGTCTTCAAAGAACTCCTGCATATTTCTATAGTTCTCTGTGTTCTTTTTAATGTGCATTGTGCCAGATATAGAATCTCTAACTGGTAATTTTTGTGATAATTTTTGTATCTCTGTAATATCAACAGCAGTTCGTTCTACAGAATTATCCAATTCTACATAGATCTTTTCATTTCTAAGGTCTTTTACTTCTTTACCGTCAAAGATTATTTTCAGATCTTCCATAATACCACCTATCTTATAGAGTTTATTCTGATTCAAATGTCAATTCAATTTCAAACGGTTTATCAAGTTCTTTTTGGCTAACAGTAAAGAAGATCTCACTTAATACACAATCAGTATATTCTACAAAAGGGACTCCTTTTTGTTCTAGCACGCATAGTGAAATCTTGTGCTTAGAGCCTATACTAAACCCATTATCCTTACGGTTATTCCATATTTTCACAGTTTCCTGATTAAGTGGAAATTTCGCCTTAATAATACATCTACTCTTCTTATATAAAACGGATACTGCACCACAATTATCAGACAATTCTCTTTCTTCATCTACTACAAAGACAAAACTATTTGATGTAGAATCTTCTGCCTGATTATTTACATCAATACTCCTATCCTCATCTTTTTCTAAATTAAGTGCCACTACATTACTAGCTTCATTAAACTTGCAACACCCATATATTTTGTTTGTCTTACCATTTTTATATTCGTAAACATAGGTTTTATGTGCTAGGTAATTTTTATCATTTGCATGTTCTCTAGCCTTCTGTACAAAGTAATCTTTATTGCCGACTGAGAACGGACATGCTTCAATCTCTCTGTCATCTTTTACAGCATACAATGACAATTCTGCAAAAGTTTCTAATTCATCTCCACATCGTATCACCGTAGAAATTACATCGTCTAAATCTTCTTGAACAAGATGAAAATTACAGTCATCATCACATACAAGTTCATCAGCTCTATATAGACAAGGTATTCTATTATAGAATGTGTCTGGAATATACAATTTCCCGATACGGTAGTCACAAACATAGACTTCATCCATCACGCAATCATCTATATCAAATGCTGGCTCTAAAGAATATGATTGTGAAAAGTCAAAGTATGAATGAATACTCATATCATGAACTCTACCAAATTGAGCATTTAAATATGTTCTAACTAAACCTTTTAAATCTTTTTCTGGATTATCATGCTTTGTGTTAAACAATGGATAATACATTGAGTCTTTCACAAAAGATGTAAAAGTATTACTGCGCATTAAATTTGCACACCATTTCTTATATTCTGGCGTGAAGAAATAGACATCGCAATATTTATCATCAAAAACATTAATGACGACTGTAAGTGTGTGTTTCTCTGACATTGTTTGTTCTCCTTTTAGTATTGTTTGTTGGTTATTCAATGTTTTCTAAGATGTCGTCTAAGAATATCCACTTAAAGTTTTTTGTACTCTCTGCATAAGGTTCGTTGGTATCACAATCATACCACCATTTGTTTCTTTCGTTATACCACATCAACCTGTAATCATGACTTGTTTCTACCAAACAAATATCTGGTTTTTGTGGATAATCAGAGAGACTTGTGTATTTCCAGTTCATAGTAGTTCTCCTTAAGTTCCTTAAAGTTGGTTACAGGGAGATTAACCAAATAGTAATCTCCCTAATAAACATTATTTCAAAACAGTTATAATGTCAGAAAATCGTTCAAAAATTGGTGGTAAACTACTATAAACACCATCTTTTGAAGATGTTCCCTTTGTATAAATTAAATTTATCTTATTCTCTTTACATGCTTTTGTCAATTCTCTAAAATATTCTTCTTCTGAATAATCAGCATTAATAGTAGAAAAAGGATAATCGTCAACAATGATAGTATCCGCATACAATCTACCTTCTCTTGAAATGTAATATTGCACTAAATATTTTGCGAACAATTCTGGAGTGTTATTATCCGCTGTAACATTAATACAGGACTCGTCCACTATCCTAATCATAGGAGACTTCGTGTTTTTATAAAATAGTCGCTTAATACAAGAAGTTGTGAGGAGCATTGTATTATTATCATTTTCAATCCTCTCATTAATGATGTCCATGACCATAGAGGTCTTCCCACAACCATAAGCACCATAAATCAGGTGTGTTCGCGCGGCAACATTGATGTTTCTGAGAATCTTTCCACAACCATAAGCACCATATTGTCTGTTAAAATTCCTCTCTGTTAATTCAGTATTGTTATTTAACACCTTAGTTTCTTCATTTTCACACATAGTTAGATCCTTTTCAGGTAATAAACCTGAGTTAAGTTTGTTTAATGGTTTAGAATCTTTTAATCCACATTCACTAACTGAAAACAAAAGACGAATAGTGAATGGATTGTTTGATTCTATGACTGCTTTCTTCTCTTTTAGAAGAAGCCTCGCTTTTCGTGGAGTGGTAGAATGAATAAAGACACCACTCATGTTCTTTACTGCAACACGCATAATTTCCTCAAATGTGAGTCTCCAACGGGAGTCTGGATTTAACCAGTGATCAAAGAGAACCTGTTTGGTTCTCTTTACTCTTTATACAGCTTAATTCTGATTTCTGCAATCAGTTTTTGTTATTTTTTATTTCTTGTTTCTGATCAACAACTATTCTTCTCAAAGCCTTAAAAAGAGCATCCAATGGTTCTCCTATATCATATATGGCATCAGACAATTCTTTGTCTGGAGTGTAGAATAGTCTCAAGTCGCCGCGTAATGCAAGAACATCCTGAAATATCTCACGGTATTCTTCTAAATCTTCATCACTTAATTTTGTCACTTCATTCATAATTACCTCCTATCCATAACGCCATAGTAATATCGGATTAACCACAAAGCATACTTATAGGGATATGCTTTTGATCTTTTTTGTTTTGGTTTTGATGTGAGGTAGCAATAATCACCAATATTATAGGTGTACAATTTTATGCTACTAAAAGCCTTGTCTTTTCTTAATTTAGAATGGCTATATTTCTTTAGTTTTCTTTTTGATTTATGTTTAGGCAAAATCGGATAATGAAGCATGATTAACTCCATTGTTTAGTTTGTTTTGTATAAAACTCATGGCCACTGTTTGGTGCATCCTTATAGTCAGCATTATATACTGATGGAGTGCCAAACCAACCATAAGGATCACTATAGGATTGACCTTTATGCTCTTTATCAACAAAACTCATATCCAAAAGAGATGTCCTAAAAAGAGGTGATCCTAAACCATCACGAACAACTAGATCAATTTTAGCATGTTTAGCTTCATCTAATACTTTATAAAATTTATCCAGACAAGCATCATAACTAGAATACGTAGCTACTGTCTCAGAAACAATATGTGTTCTGCAATCCATTATCTCATAAGAAAGTGTATGGATGGTTTTTAATACTGCTTCTTTTTCTTTTATTGAATTACTCATAGAAGCTGTCTCCCTTATCCTCAATCACATAAATAACTTTAGGACTGTCTATCTCTTCTATTTCATCAGGATTAATCCCCAATGCTTTAGGTAGATTTACCTTAAACTCGTTGTCTGAATCTATAAAGTCTATTACCGAATCCCAATCACCAGTGAAGTCTATGATATAGTTTGTCTTTGTGTGGTCATTCCATAGAATCATTCGATTAAAAGAATCATCATTTATAGCTTTATCAACTATCGTATATTTACCATCCACAATAGTTACATAGAAATGTTCTGTAAATATTGTGCAAGAGTCTATTATAGGTTCTTCTTGATTTAATGCTATTGATTTTGCTCCATTTAGCCAGAATTTATGAAGCCTCTCAAGCATAGCATTACGTTCTTCGTCAGATTTTGTCTCTTTCATAATCTGGAGAATAGTGCTGTATGAGGAACTAGCTCCACGATAATAGAACATGTTATTGCGGCGAGTTGTCATCTTAGTTATTCTCCCTAGCATTATTCTCTTCTATCTCGGAGATAGAAATCCAATATTCAGAATATTGAGTCCCATAAGTTTCCGCTTCACCATTAAGTTCTGTCCATGGTTCTGAAGACTCCTCACCCATGTATGAATACTCACACAACATATACTCTGGTTTATCCATACCATAATATAAATGGTTTTTAATTAAGCATATTTCATTTGGTTTTGGTTTTTCCTCTGAGTATTTATGCCATTTCATTATTGATCCTCTAATAATCGTTTTACTTTTTCTGAATTATGCTCGCAGAAGCAATCAAAATTACAATACCACTCCCCTTCAACAATAGTTACATGTCTATCTCCATCTATTTGTTTACCACATCCTTTACACAACCTTTTTGGTAAAGATACTGTCTCAGGTTTCGTAATGTCTATAAGTACATCATATATTTCTATATTACGGATGTTATAACAATCTTTGTTCTGTCTCTGCATCCATTCATCTAAAGAGTATTTATCTGGGAATAACTCATATTCTTTAAACCAGACTTTTGGGTTATACGCCAATCTTTCATAAGCAACAACCTTAGTTGTAAATATCGGATTCGTTAATGTGTAACCCATTTTTATCCTCCTAAAATTATTCTTACAATAAATAATCTATTTATTTTTGATCATTCTCATTCAATATAATATTATTGTCGAGAATTCTGTCATATATTTCTATCATAAACGACTCCATTTTTTGTAATACGTTTGACAACACCATCAGTGTCACCTTTGTTATTACGTTCAAGGAGATCAATTACTTCCAACCAATTATTATCATATTCTTCACATTCTTCGTCAGGACATTCAGCTAATTCGTTTGTTTTAGCTGTAACATAGTCTAGTTCAATCTTTTTTAGTTCATTAAACCTACGTTCTGATATATGTATTGAACAGTCTATTGTTTCAGTTCGCAGATATGCTCTTTGTGCCGCCCAACCATGACGATATCCTTCTCTATAAGCTTTTGTGTCTGTTTTTTTAAATGATTTTGGTATATCTCCGTTCCAAGCGTCTATTGAAGCACAATTATATCCAGAATCATAACTAAACTTATAAGGATCACTCTTGTATTTTTCAATTATTTCATTTGTCATAATCATAATAACACACCGTTTTTTGTTAAAGTTTTAATCATTTCTTCTGATTGTTTATCAAACGCATCTCCAATGTCTTCTTGTGCAAACTTTAGCTTATTGTCTGGATATGCAGTCCAACGAAGAAACGCATCATCGCGGTTTTGTGGATAGCTAAAAGATTTAAACACACAAACAGGTGTGTCTAACAACTCAGCAAGCTCTAGTGATCTTTTTTGTGCTTCAGTGCAAGTGTCATAAGCTTTGAAATTAACGAAAGACTTATCCTCTGCTTCGACAAAATAATAACTCATAATAATTTCTCCTGTGTGTTTTTTAGGGGGAGTTGTGCTGTGTTTGTTGTTTTTTTTAGTCGTTAATAATAACGCTAATGTTTTTTTTATTCTAGTTGTATTTTGTTTGCAACAAAAATTTGCTACATCATTGCAAATAATAATCTTATTTCGTCATCATAATGATCACACATGCTAGACAGCGTATCACAAAGACCTACCATTTGTACAGCCTTAGTGTACTCATGGAATGATGTAGAGAGATCTACAAGCATCTTTTTATTAACAGGAAAAGTCATATACTTCACCCACGGATTATCTGATTTCTTAGTATCTTTATCTTCTTCATCCTCATCATCTTCTTCTGAATACCAGTAATCTTCATCCTCTATACACATGCTGTTTAACCCTAAAGCTGTATAGACAGATTTCATTTCTGTAATGAAAGTGTTTATGATACTACTGAGATGTTTTCTGAACATGTCTATATTGCAATATCTTACTTCATAACTGTTACCCAATGAGCTTTCTTGATTAATTTTTCTAAGACTGTCTATAGAAGTATCACTAGCTTTTATGCAATATAGATCATCATAGAAATCTGAGTCATAATGCTTGAAGTCATCATAGACACATTTATTAACCAGAGGCTTCCACTCTGTCTCATTCTTACCTTTAACTTCTGCATAAATATAAATATTCCAAGACATATTTATACCTCTGGTGGTCTAATATCTGATAGTTTACACCAAGCTATAACATCTTTATGTGTTGCTCCCCAACGATATTGTAGCCATTGATTATCTTTATACTCAGCTTCAGCTATCCCACTATCCTTAGTGAGAATAAGGAAACTACCCGTAGACGGTTTAGGAATCTCTTTACCGTCATGCCATTCAAGTTCGTTCGTTATTTTCATACTCATTTTCTTATTCCTTAAAGTATCTGTCTATAGTTTCTATCATTTTTGGTATTTTAGTTTCTATCTCTCGTGTAATATTCTCCTGCCTCTTACAAAAATCTAATATATTTTCTCTTGCTTCCTCGATTCCTAACATAGCTCCTACTAAATCTCCCACATATATCGAATTTTTATCATTCTTATTTCTTGAGATGTTAATGGTTGTTTGTTCTAACATAGTCATTTTCAACATCCTCCTCATAGACTTCCTCTCCCTACAAGTTTATGTCCTCTTCCTCATCACCATCTTCTTCAAATATAGTATCCTCATCACTATCATCTAAAGAAGCATAATATTCATCTTCTTCATCCAAATATTGATCATCCAAATTATCTAAACAGTTAAAACCATAATAATAAGCTATACACTTTAACGAGCAAAACTGCATGTCATCTTGTGTGTAAATAAGCTCCGGATTTATGTATTCCTTACACCATTCACATCTTCCAAGTTCAAATGCTTTAACCCCCAATGCCTTTTCTAAGCAATCATCACAGATAAATATTGGTTCGTCTTTATTATCTTTAAAACACTGGATACGGTCATCAAAACCTCTTACTCCGTCCATGTGATAAAAGGTGACATCATTAGTTGTCCCACACTTACAACATTTAACTTCTGATTTGTCACACATAATTTACTCCCCTGTTTTAAGAATAGTGGATTGTGATGTTATACCATAGTTATATTCTGCACTAATGCTTATTGCACTTTCAATATGTATCTTGTAGTTGTCATAAGGATCATAACTATTTGCCATTTTCATAGCACCATAGGCCGTCTCACAACCACTACCTATTATCTCCATTTCTTCAGCTTCATAAATAGCACAATCAGACTGGATACGATAAAGTCTGTCTTTTATGGCTAATATAAGATCAAATCCATCATCCTCTTTCTTTAATGATTCTGCATGAGCTTTAATCTTTGGGATAACAGTTTGAATAATGTCTAGTATGAGTTTATCATCAGAGAGATATTCATCTTCTGGCAAACCATCAAACATTGTCTCATCGGATTGTAATAGATTAGCCATACGGATAGAGCCTGCACATCCTATGACTATATCTGCTCTATCATAAGGATTAAACACTTTAGGTGTTATTGTTTTAGTGTGAAATGATGAATGTGATACACCACAATCCGCACCAACATAACAGCAATGATTCTTTTTATCTTTAATTCCAATGCAGACTGTCATTGTTTAATTTCCTTTAAGCCTTTTACCTCGTAGAGAATGTCAGACGGGCATTCGTCAAGCTTTTTGAGTTTAAAAATGCTTTTCCAAAATTTGAGTGCAGGCTTGTTTGATTTTATTATGTGTAGGCGGGTTATTTTTCCGCCATTCTTAACATAATCAATCACAGCTTTTCTGGCAATACCTTTACGGCGACATTCAGGTTTAACATAGATTCCCTCAACATAATACTTGTCTATTATCATCAGGAAACCAACAACATCATCGCCGTCTTTGATTTCAACAAAATCATCTCCAGCCCATTCTCTTAACAACGGGAAACAGTAGGTGTCCATCTCTTTTCTGAAATCCAAATACATTTGCAGTGCGTTGTCCATCACTCGTCATCCTTGCCGATCATATCATCCAGTTCGATGATGCGTTTAGACAATTTGCTTTTCAGAATATCCAATTCATCTAAGCCAACAAGTTCTCGGTATTCTTTGCCGCAGCAAATACCGTCTGTTAAAAGAATGGTAAATAAAGCATCTACATGAGATACGGCGGCTCTGATTGCTGTCAGGGACATTTCCTCATCCAGAACGTCGTCATCTTCGATATAAGACCATCTCTTTATTTCTTCTGGCTCGATAAACAACGCTTGGTTTTCTTGAAAAAAGAATTGTTGTTTGGATTTACGCCAAATAGCAATGTGATACTGTTCCTGTATATCGGCATCATTCGGTTCTTCTTTAAAAGAACGGTGTACAACACAAACAGTATCTTTATCTGTGTTTGGATTACCTGTATGCCATCTCATTGTTTATTCTCCAATAATTCTCTAATCCTATCCTTTGCAATATCCCAGTCTTTAATAGTGCCATCACCGTCTATGGTAATATAAATATTATCACCATAGTTTGATGAATCTATTTCCAGAAATGCTGGAACATAAGAACTTCTACTATCAATATCTGAATCCCAGATAATGTTATCAGTATCGTCTATTATCTGGTATTTGCCGTCATCACATACTTTAAAGAATGCTTTAACAAGAAATCCGTTTTTCCAATTTTCGATTCTTCCAGTATCATAATCTATAACCAAACACCAATACCAGTCTTGTTCTTCGTCTAAAAATTCGACACAAGGAATCACTTTTCTAACTAATAAATCATTCTCGTCTGTGTCGTCTTGTTCTATCCATGTAACACCATTGTCTGTTGAGTATTTACAATCAACCCAATATCGTACACCTGCAATTACTTTTATTTTTGTTGGTTTACTCATATTCAAATCTCCTTCACCATGAGAAAATTATTTCAAGTGTATCTTTATTCCAATCGAAGCATACACCTTTGTTAATATCTTTAACACACCTATATAATAATCGCATACACTCCCAGTAATCACAATTATATTCAAGAAACCTAGAATTATGATTGTATTTACAAAGCGAATTATTAAAAAGCAGTTTATGGTTGTCTGGTGATTCGTGAAACATAGAACGATCATAACTACTTAGTTCTTTTTTTAAAACATTTTCTAGTTTTTGGATTTGTTCTTGCGTTACATTAATAATACAGTTATGTTTATCATCAACAACTATACCGAAATATGTAAAAAGAAAACTAGACTCTAATACCTTACCAATATTTCCCATGTAACTAAGAAAGCTAGAACTTTCTATATCCCCAAGATACCTAACATAACGAGAATCAAGTTTAGATGTTGCTCTAAAATCAATGTTCATACGATATTCTCCTATTCTTTTTCTGGAAACCACGGCAAATATTCGTCTGGATCACTTAACGCAGTCCATTCTTCATTATCTATATTAAGAGAGAAACATTCATGCGAGCAATATATTTCCTCTGAGGTTTGGCCAAAAATTAATTCATCCCCAGCCTCTATTGTTTTTCCACAATGAAAACAATCACAAGTATCTCGATTATCAAGTAATGAGAATGTCTGATCTGTTATAATATCTTTAGCCGTTATTACAAACTTTCTTATCTTGTATTCATACCTAGTATTTCTATTTATTAGGTCTTTCAAACCTGATTTTGCTTTTCCTAAATCTGCATACTTATGATGAAATAACCATTCATTAATGCTCAAAGGTTTTTTACATATCACATAGAATGTCTCTTTATAATCCTCATTGATTGTTAATTCTGTTTGCATTATTAGTCTCCCCAATCGCCATAGTTATTCATTAGGTCTGAATGATTAGCTTCCCACTCTAATTCATTTTCTTCGCATTTCCTTTTATAGAATGGAACAAAGTGATTTAACCACACAGTAGCTTCACCTTTTGTTTTAGGTTCTTTGTAATCTATCTCTAATACCTCACAGATTCCTTTTATATAACTTAGCTGCTTTTCTGTTGGTGGTGTTTTATTCTTATCTAAGGCATCATCACATTTTTTATTGTATTTTTCTATGTTGTCAACTATCCAAGCAGAAGCTACCACACTTGTTTCTGGCTCATTATACACTTTATTTAAAGCCTCACACATTCCCTTTATAGTGTCTATCTGCATCTCTGTTGGCTGCGTCATATCATCTTTGGATATCGGATTAATGACATTGTTCTGCATATCAAGTCAAAACACTTCAACAAGCACTGGCTTATAAGTAATATACTTATATTCTTTTACCTTGCATCTTAACGAAATCGGAACAGATGCGCCATAACGTGAAGTATGTACTTTACGAATAATGGTTTGTTTTGGATCATCGTAATGAGTTATCGACAAATACAGTTTGTTGCTATCCATTGATATTTCTCCAACTTTCTTATTTTCATGCAACCACAAGATTTAACTGCATTGCTAATCGCAATCTTCGATAAACTCTGATTCACCATGCCAATCAAAAATATAACCATAATGCTCACACAGACATTTAGCAGAACAAAATTTTAAAGCAGGAATATTCCCAAACAAATCATTGTTTAGCCAAAAAACATCGTGAGAGATTAATTGTCGTCCACAATGATCACATTTTAATTCTGAAATGATTGGAATATTATAGTAATAGTCATAATAATCACACAAACATTCTGGTGTACAAAAAACAGGGCAATCTGGCTCACCATCGTTTTTCGACCACGCTTTTTGTTTGTATGAAATTACTTCGTCACAATTATGACAAAAGATATTGTTTTTTATCATTATCACCTCTTCATGATGTTTTTAACACCGCGTGGGACTTCTTTTAGAAGGTTAAAGATCATTCCCTGCATTAAATTGCGACCACAGAGAAGCTATATAGGAATATACATAGCCTAAACTAATATTATTGTCTGCTACAAACTTTTCAATAGTTGTTGAATTAAGATATTGTGACAACTCTCTAAAAGTATTACATTTTAAAAATACGGAGTCAGACAAAACAAAATTACAGATTAAAATATTGTACTCTTCTTCACTTTTTTGTCTCTCTGAGATAGACGAATACATCCCCATCTTTTCACAATCTTCCCTACCAATTTTAGAATTTTTAAGATCTACCAACTTATCTTCCAAATAAGAATTAAACGCCTTCATAATATCCCACAACTCCTCTATTGATCTTTTTATTACTGGTTTATCTTAGAAATAGACTCTATAACGATAATGTCCTGAATCTATCACATAATCAGAGCATTGACTCTTTCCGTTACTTATATTCTTGACCTGATTATAAATCCAAGTTGTAGCACTGTGCCATGTACTAAATCCGGTATCCCCCACACGACTATGCTCTGAGACAGTAACATATCCTTTATGAAGAGATGTGGAAAATCTCTCAAATTTAACATTAGGACAATCTTTGAATTGAAACAAGCTAGACTTTGGAGATGATTTAATTAAATGGTTCATTGCCGACAACTTAAACATAACGGGCAATTCACTATTAAGGATTCGCCTCATCTGTTTCTTCAACACTCTACGTTTCATATTATGCTCTCCGTTCTTCAAAAGTAACTGGGTCTATTCCACGATTCTTTAATTCTTCTACTGCAAGGTCTTCAAGAAGAAATATCTCAGAGTATGTGCAATAATGATGATGAGTAGGAATGGATCTGCCATCTTTTATAGCCTCTACTAGAACATCATTAGAAGCAATTTTAATTGCTTCATTTAATTTTTGTTGACACTCATCTTTAAGATGAATGTCATAAACAGCTCTATCGTAGGCTGTAATGTTTTCTGGATCATCACAAAAGCTACAAATAAGATCTATAAGATCTGAAAAAGATGGATTCTCCGACATAGATTCTCCTTTGTTCTCATTGTTCTACCCTATGTTTATAAGAAACTACCCATTCTCCTTTTAAGCTATATGCCGCATAATAATTCTCATTAAAAGCGGCCATAGAATCTTGACCACGATTCTGATCAATATACTTCTTAGCTTCTTCTATGCTATTAACCCGCTTATACCAAAAGGGTCTGCGAACGTCTCTAATTACTGTTCTTTTGTCTGTCTTAAACCAGTCAATCATTGTCACTATCCTTTATTCTTTAAACAACCACAGGATTTTGTTTGACCATTTATTAGCTGTCCCCTCTTTACATAAGTAATATTACCACAATCGCACTGACATATATACCAATTTCCTGCATCATAAGAATATGTAACAGCCATCCCATTTGGAACAGCCTTGTTTTTTAGTATCTTTTCTACATGAGTTGTTTTGTTTGTCTCAACATATTCTTTAACAACAAGTTTTCCAAATCTCTGTCCAACAATATCCTTCTTCTTTAAAATGCAACGCGGGCACGACTTTGTATGACCTGATGCTAAATGACTAGAAATGACTTCAATCTGTTTTCCGCACTCGCATGTACACAAATATTTTGACGAATGCACACCTTTAGGCGTGACATAATCATCAACTCGTTTTTCTACCGTTAGACTGCCAAAAACTCTTCCAGACAAATCATTCCTATCTCTTGGTTTATATTTCTTTTTTTTGCATGGACATGAATGTGAGCAAGCAACTGTATTACCTGATTTTAAATTTCCTGCTTGTACCTCGATATGATTTCCGCAAGCACATTGACATAAGTATCGTTTGGCATGATTACCTTTAGGGCTAATATAGTCGTCAACTCGTTTAATCACTGTCAAATTTCCGAAAGTCTGACCTGTTAAATCACAAGGTTTACTGCAATTTCTTTTTTTGCATCCACATGACGTTGTTTTGCCACCGACAAGACTGCTCTTCTTAACATAAGATACGTTTCCGCAATCACATTGGCAGATATAGTAGCTACCATTCATATAAAGCCTATTTACCTCTATTTCTGATTTACAGTCTTTAGCCTTGAATTTATGCTTTATGATCATTGGCTTCTCTAGGCGGACATAACCAGTAACAACGAGTTTTCCAAATCTGCGACCCGTTAAATCTTCATGTTTTCTGCCACATGATTTTCCATTTAAATTTCGTAACATGGTGTTCAAGCTCCATAACACTAAGCCCAAAAGTTGAGTGGCAGGTGAGGAGCTTAGACTCACTTTTCGACTCGCGACAATCTAGCCACTATGTCGGCTATTATCACGATTTAACCTTGATGTCAAGATTTATTTACCTTATTTTTTCTGTAAACAACTTTCATGCAAAAAAGCACGATTAAAAAGAATGTGGCAAGCGAATAATTCAAAAACTGAGGCCACAATACGAATTTTGTTGTACCAAAGATAAAGATTGCACAAAGAAGATTTCCTGCAAAATCACACAAAAGCATCAGCGAGCTAAGCCCATCGGTCGATTTTGTCCTATAACATTGGATAACTTGGAACAAAGACTTTATACCAAACAGCAGATTTCCGATTGTACCAATAAGATAGAGCATCATATTTGATCGCCATAATTGTCATATATTTCCTGCATATTTGCTTCGTGCATTAAATTAAGTTCATTTAAAGATTCTTTATATTTCGGAACATTCTTAGATAACCATTGTCTAGCATCTTCTTTTGTATTACCATTAAACTCTATCCCTAATGCATCAGTAATAGCTTGAATGTAGTCTAACTGCTTCTGTGTTGGCTGTTGGCTGTTAAACAACACTGATTCTATTGATGACTTCGGAACGTATTTAGTGCTAGGTATCGGTGAATATTCCTCTGCATGACAAGTCTCACAAAAATCATCTGCATCCATATCGCTATATATGACATCGACACCTGTAACACCGACAAATCCATCTACGCAGTGATAGACTTTAGTTATGTACCAGAGGTAATGATCAATCTTGTTTACTTGTTTTTCGACAAGCATCGGAGCGCCGATATAGTTAAACACTTCCGAATCCTCTAATTTTTTGAGAGAATAAAATTTATTTTCTTTATTGATATAATTAATAAATTCTTGCTTAGTCACAGATTCAATGTTTGCTTTGTCGTTCATGTTTATTTTCCTTATAGAAAAGACAGTTGTTATGTGTGCTTATTTGGTTTTTTGAAAAACAGCAAAGATATTCATTTTCGATTTCTTTTATTATTATTTCATTTAACATAGAATCGAAATAAACATTAAGAGGTGATTCCTCTAAAAACCAATGAATTTTATCTTCATTTCCTGATAAGACAAAGTACACATCAATGACTATAATAAAAGCATACCCATATTTTGCATAAAATCTCAGATTGCTAAATTCTTTATCAGTGAAGCTATTCGCTTGGTGGATTATTATCGAATCTATAATTTTTTTTGATTCGTTTGTAAATGATTCTAAATCTAACGTTTTTGTATCTAATATTATTGTTATGCAAGCATTTGGAACTATGAAAGAGCATTTGTGTAATTTATCTTCTTTTTGTATATTGATTTCATCAAATAATTTATATGATATATTAAGCAAATATCCTTGTATTTTGTTTTCATACTTTTTGTATTTTTCGATTATTTGCTTTTTTGATTCCATCATGATTACCTAACGACGTATAAAGCAGGAGATTCTATTTCTGAAAAAGGACACCAAGCTACTACATCTAAATGACTATTTGGTACAGACCAGCGATACTGATGCCAGCCTTTTTGTTCGCTATATTCTGCTTCAGCAATGTTTCCTTCTTTAGTAAGAATAAGAAAATTACCTGTTGATGGATTTGGCTTTTCTTCTGTATGCCATGTTAATGTTTTTGTATATTTCATTTTATTTCTCCTCTGGTAGTTTTACGATCCTTGTTTCTATATGTCGATCATTACCACGCAACCATAGTATGATGTTTGCTCTAAATGATTCATACATATTTTTTATCCATGCAGACAAATAAGAATTATATTCTCCATACTGCCGCCAATCTTCGTCTTTATTTCCTCTAAGCTCTATCGTGTATTTCATCATATTCTACCAAGAGGCATTTAATACAATTTGCTGTTTAGTGAAATCAGTTTCATCCATAATCTTTTTCAAGTCTTTATACAGGTAAATTAGTCTATCATAAATCCAAGCATCATAACCTTTCTTTGTTTCCTGCATGGCATAAGGATCAGTGGTGTAATAATAGAACCTTTCGTAACACACCTTATTAGCCTCATATTCAAGCGTATGATCTATTTTACCATCTGATTCAATTTTGTAATTTCCCCTATTAATAACAGAAATAGTTATTCCATCTTTTTCCATAAGAAGATTCGTAGTACCATCATTCAATGGAGAATTAATAATATTATATCCATTATCCTCAAAATGACGCTCTACATCACACAACGATCTTGTTACAAGATCGAATAATTCTTTAACTGTTTCTTGTTTCAAAACCATATTAGAACAATTCTCTGTATAATCCTTGAACATGCTGAGAACACTCCATAGACCTTTGCTGTGACTAACTTCTTCTGATTGTACACCACCAGAGATTACTCCAACATAATCGTTTATGGCTTCTTTTAAGCACTCTATAAATGGTTTGTCTATATACTGGCTATATTCTTTTAACTCTCTAAGCTCTTTTATTGGAGATTGCTCTAGTAACTCTATAAGTTCCTTGTTAGAATCCTTTACAGTAATTCGCTTTCTTTTCTTATTGCGTCGATACAGGTAAATGTCTAACATTTTAAACCTCATCATTAGTTATTAGGACTATACGGTCTTCATGTATATCATCCTGATCTTTCATTTCTTATATTTCTCTTGTGCATATAAGTGAATTTGCTCATCATTCGCAGAAAGTAACTCTACTGGGAAACTCAATGATCGAGAATCTATGTGACAACCTAGAGCATATATGTCCACCTCTGTATAACAATCAAACTTATTTTCAGCATGACAGTCAGCGTAATCTAGTTCCCAGTTATTAAATCTTGATTCCTTAAAATCGCAATCATATTCAGAAAGAATATTTGCAATATGTTTACATCGTTCTTGGAACTTAATGTACAGGTCTGTGAATGTCGAAATTTCTTGTTCGTTCATCTTCTTTCTCCTTAGTATTAGTGAACTTTGTCACTTATTAGGTTTTCATAATCTAGCATCATACGCTTAAATAGTTCAAGGTCATTCTTGTTTTCACAAAATGAACTCATAGATTTCCTCAATGTTTCTTCTTTTTTATCATAATCAGCGTCTATAATAGACAGCATTTTATGAACAATAGGAATTCTATCTAGTATAGAATTTATACGTAAAAGATAATAAAGAATATATTTATCTTGCTCACCTCTACCATCTTCCGATAAATCTTTAATATGTTGAAGAACAATGTAGGGTGCTGGTTTATGATCAGAAAAGGAGTTTCTATAGTCTTCTAGATCCTGAAGATTATGAGTACTCTCAAGGTATTCTCTATACTTTCTATCGTACTCATAACACCTTCTATATAGTTTTAGTAGAGTATCTTTTAATTCTTTCCAAGTATTATTCATCTCCCTACTCCTTATTATCTCCACACTCTTATCTCACAATGTGGATGGAATAGACAAGCAGAACCCACACGTTTTGTGAAGTTTAATAACCCTTCATAATTGCCCCATCCGTTATCTGGGTTGTATTGCAATAATTCTTCTTTATGATCAATCAGATATTTAACACCGATTGTCACATATTCCAGAATATCATCAGTCGTTTTAAGGTCTGACTCATCTGGACGCCATAACACATTATAGAGAGTTAAAATATCTGATACAGGAACATTCATAGCCATCTTATTGAGGTTGTGCGTAATGTTACCGACATGCAATTCTTCATAATCGCAATCTGGTGCAGGGTTGCTCACAGTACTACCATTTTCACGTGTGTAATACGTTTTTTCTGGTATGTTGACGTAAAAATCTAAACTCATTGTTTATTCTCCTTTTGCATATTTGAAAAATCTCCAGTTTCGTAACAATGGTAATCAGGATGGTTTTTTGTTATCCACTTTAGACCATAGCCAGACATAACAGACTCAAGTGTGATACAAGGGGATTCCACTCCACCAAAGAAATCATTTTCAGCGCACAGTGGATCACAATATACAGCCCCAGAATATGGATCCACTACAATCGGTTCGCCAGATCTTATTTCTTTATTACATAAACGGCACTTCATTGTTTGTTCTCCTTGTTTATTGCATAACATGAGTTGTTTTATAGACTCACACGCGGATTTAGCCTGTGGTTAGTTCAAGTCTGTTTTTTGTCACAGAAGTCTTTTAATTCTTGGATACGATAGAACTTCTTCTGGAATGTAATATGCTTTCTCATACCCGTTGTACTTGTCGATAAACTCAATCAGTCCGAGGTGCTTGCGCGACCATAGAGCATTCCTGATTGTGCTGGATTTGTCAATGTCAACCATATCATTGTCGTATCCTCGTTCCTGCACATAAACATTCCAACTATCAACAATTTCATCATCCAGAATGTAAGTCTTGACCCACCATTCACTATTTCGGTCTGGAAAGTTTTCGTATAGCACGTCATTTAGATGATTTCGCCAGTCTGATGGATCATCATCATCGTCTGCCAGCAACGCATTCTCTGCGGAATCTGCGCAGAGTTTGAAAACAGATCTGAGATTTTCTTCGAGTTCGCTTTTTTCTGAAATGAAAGGATCATCTGTCCCGTCGTCGATAATATAGAGTGCGCGTTTTTGACCATTTAAGAGCTTTTTCATGATACTTCCTGTTTTGCTGTGTATTTAACTGTTCTGTGCTTTCAAATCGAATATGGCGCATTCTAGTGCAAGGAATCACTAGATTTCGTAGTCATCCATAAATGCATCTCTGATAGCCTTTAATTTTTTGTCAAGCATTTCTTTCTGCTTTGACTTGATGATAGGCATCAGGATGTCGTTCCCATAAATTGTGATGCAATCGACAATAGATTTTTCAGGATTCTCTGTGTCAATTGCAAAAAAGATTGTCCGCACCATATTGATCTTAGTATCACCGCGATGGAATCTGTCTGTGTATTGTTGCATGTCGCAGACAATCAGTTCGCAGAAATCATCAAAGATTTTTGATTCTTTTGCATATTGGTTATAAGCGTTGTTCTTTGCTCCGATAATGTGGCTGAGTTTTGCACGCTCTTTTTCGTAATCCTCTTTTTTGATGACTGCAATGTTTGTGTAATTGAAGTTGAAATCGTCTCTGATAATGAGTGGTATTGTGTTGTCTATTTCATTACAGTTTTCATGTTTGAATGTGAGATCGAAAGCATTTGTCGTTAATTCAAGATTCTGTTCAGGATTTTCGCAGAAAGATTCCTGACCATCATTATCCATATGCAAAAGATTGTGCAGATATGCAATATTACTCTTAAGCACAGCCAGAAGAATGTCTGTATAGTGATTGACAGCATTCATCATTGTATCGAGAGGATTCCCATTTTTGTCTGTTCTGATAATTTCGCCATTGAATGTTTGTGCGCAAAACGCACAATATTTTAATTCTGTGACTCCATCCGAGTAATACCCCCAACAATTATTGTCTTGGAGTTCGAGGATTATTTGTTCAAAGAGTTCGTCAAAATCGCTGTTGCTATGTTCTGTGTGTTCTGATTCAGAGAATGCGTACATAATATTGCACAGCAGATCAGAGTTTGCGATGATTCCAGCGATATTTTTTGTTGTGTAATCTGATGAATCGTAAAACATGTCTTGTCCCCTATAATGATTTGTGAATGCATCGGAATGTCTATGGTTATCTATCCTAACATACTGTCGGCAAGTCGGCTATTTTATCTTCTATGGTATAAGATGCTACATGCGCAATTTTGTTTAGGCTAGTCCTCTTCAGTATCGCATTCTTCCGGAAAGAAAATTTCGTCGCAGTTGAACCAGATAAAATCGTTTATCTCTGATTCAGTCGGTATTTTTCCATTGCAGGCTAAAACATCCGTGATTAATTGCCAGACAATTTCTTTTTGGTCATCTGTTGCCTCTAGCCATTTATCTCTTGCGCCGCATCGCAAGAAAGATGTGACATCATTGATTTCCACGTTTCTGCTGACTAACATAACACCTCCTCCCTAAGCACAATGTTTAATAGTGGCTGACTTTTGCCAGCCACATGTTTTATAAGTTTACGACTGCAACAGGTTTTGTTTCTGTACCACAACAATATCCAGTGTTTCGCGTGATTTCTTTGATGCAGAACTTCAATCCCATCTTTGTGATGATGTTAAGATTACTCAATGCAGCAGTACTGTCACCTGCGAATGCCATTTCTTTCAGCCCAATTTTCTTTGCAAAATTAATTGCACCTTCAACTTGGTCACAAAACATCCATGTGACCTCTGGTACTTCGTTCCCGAATCTTTTTGCATAAAAAATAGCACTAACCACATCCGAAGCACCACGGCTAAATTGTTCAGCATACAATCTCGCAGCACAAATAAAATCTTGATCGTTAGAGTTCTTAATGTCATCAATAGTTAATCCGTTCTTTTCAATGCTCTTAGTTAATACTTTTATTCGATGATGTTTTGATTTTTCAAGCAACCCTTGAGACAGCCTATTGATTAGGAATTGTCTTGTTTCAACAATAGGACGGATCTCTTTGATGTCAGCTTCAAAACGATGGTACAGATGCTTTGCATCATCTTTTAGCTTGGTTGGTACAAAAGAAATAAGGTCAAACATTCTCGAAGAAATATACAAAGCTTTTTGGATTTTTTCGATGGCACATGCCTTATCATTATATTTTTTATAAAGAGCTATTTCTGTTTTAATCAGGTCAATACATTTTATTCCATTTTTTTTATTCTGTTCACACATTCTGCTACAGTTTATAAAACAGCCATATTCACACACTTCTTTGAGAATTAAATCAACAGTGTTATTTAGTTTGCCGAAATCAGCGACTGGTAATTTACTAAGATCAAATTTACCGAAATCAATGTCAGACTTTTTACTGACGTTTATTTTGCTGAAATCAGTTGTGGCAATGATATTATCGATGTAGTTTACGAGTTCCAGATTGTTACTTAACATAATAATTCTCCTTGTGTTTTTTGCTGTTTGTTCGTTTGTGATTATTATTCATGCTCACTAGAGTTAATGACTATTCGTCATCCTCATCCCAGTAACCATCTTCCTCATAATCATCTTCAGCATAATTTTCACCCCAATCAGTATCTCCCCAGTGTCTTCTTTCTTCTTCTTCAGCACTATCACCGAACCATTCGAAGCAATTCTGATAATCATCATTATTTGCTTCATCGAAAAGATCTTTGTGTGATTCAAGGTAATCAATGATTGCACTGCAAAGTTCTATCAAAGCTTTTTCGTAAGCATCATCATGGTCTGGTGTGATGTTTAAGAGGGTTTCAACGTACCATTCAAGATCACTAAATCCGATAAGATACGTGCAGGCTGAACCGGCTGTTTCAATACCATAGCCATATCCTGCATAATCTCCGTCATTATACCAACGATAGTTTATGCGGCACATTGCACGGAGAATTTCACCAGCGACAGTATCAGCTTTCCCACATTCAGGAATCAGCTTGTCAAACCATTCATCGATATAGGCGTCAATCTCTTCTTGCGTTCTGATTTTTGATACAGTTTTCTTTTTAGCCAAGAGTTCAGCTTCTTTTTGCTCATCCAAACGTCGATTGCAATTCTCAATGATGCCAATACTTTCTGACAGAAGATGGTCATAGTCATTGCTCATGCATTTTTGTTGATATGCGCTAATTTCGTCATAAGAATACCCTGTTTCTTTCATGGCTCTTTTGACATAACCCATAACGTTAAACGCATTGCCGTCAATACCAACGAGTTCGAAGTGTTTCATGATTTTCTCCATCTCTAATGATGCGACATCGCATCCTTGTTAGATGCTGGAAACAACCACGTTTCCAGCTTATGTGATATGCTTCTATCACATATCCATTTGCGTGTCAATAAAAAATTTGACTTTTTATTTTTTAGCCAAGAGGTTTAGTACTTCTCTGTCTGTAAGTTCTTTGTTCCAGTGTTTTAACAGAATCGATCTGTTTTGGATTATCCAGTCTATAATTTCTTTTTTATGCCTAAAATTTTTTGTTGGTGTCACCTCTGTCTCAGAGAAAAGTACAGGGATTAGCTCCCCATCAACGTCAACCTTCAATCTTGCTGAATTGTGTGGAACTTTACGCTTACTCCCAGCAGAGTCAAGCCAGATGTCGTATGGTAGACCAGATTCCTGTGTTACAAGGTTTGCCATTTCAAAGAAATTTTCTGATTCCATCAGTTTGTCTAAAATTTCCATTTTTTCTCCAACGTTTATGCCGCCATCTATTAAACTACCAAATGCCTAAATGCATTTGGATTCTATGAAACAACTCGCTTAAGATGTTACTCTTTGCTTTTTTTTTGAGAAACCACCACAATTGTGGTGGCTATGTGTTAATCTTTCCAGTGCGGCTTGTATGCAGGTACTAATTCTGGAATGGTATTACCATCCTTGTCTTCTGCAAATGCTTCAGAGTCAATGTTCTCGATAAGCCTCATCGCCTTTTTAAGCTCTTTGTACGACTTTTCGTCAACACATCTGCAAAGCAACCCACGGAGGTCATAAAGGATATCTGCCTGTCTTGCTATGGCGGTCTGTCTGTATTGGGAGGTTCTGGCTTCGTCTAAGCATTTCTGCTCATAGAGCTTGTTGCACTTCTTCAGGAAATATTCCGTCTCTTTTGGAAATCTTTCATCATCGAAGCTCAAATTCGCATACTGTCTGATGTAACAGTCCAAGATTCCGCATTCATGCATGGCATTGAGTGTATAATATCGAATGACGTTGGGATGTCTGTCTGTTTTGCAAAGATCGTAATGATTCATGACTCTCTCCTTTGAGAATGACTGCAACTAGCAATCGTGTTCGTGCTGACATCAACATTGCTGTCAGCTTATGGTGATTGGTTTAGCATATGACAAAATGGTTGTCAAATAAAAATTGACATTTGCGTTAAATTTTTTGAATGGAGTCGAAAAGAGTGTCTAAGCAGACTGAGACAACTTCGAGAGCGGCATCGAATCCAGTATTTGTGAACAGCAAGAATGCGACGATAATGGTCATGATTGCGAGAAAGATTGTGTTAGCATTAAGTTTCATGTCGATAGTCCTTATGTGACAGTCAGCGACATTGCTGACTTATGCGCAGAAAATAATGCAGAAAAATTTTCTGTCAAATTTTTGAGGTTTTGCAGTCACAAAAAAAGCCGACCATTAAGACCGGCTCTTTGCTTGCATGGGCGTTTTTTTATCTTCTTGTAATATGACGACGGAGTTTTTTTCTTTACAGAACTGATCCTAATACACTTGAAATTTCCTCAAGATACTCCACAAAATGTCTAAGTTCATAAGATCTAGACCAATAATCTCCATCAGGATGTTCAATCTCTTTTCTTATCTTTTCTGCATTATTTAAAAACAAAGCAAAAGTTGGTCTAAGATCACTTAGTCTTTCGTCTTTCATTGTTTTACTTAAATCATTATTATTTGATTTAATTATAAAACTAATACCATTACCAATGGTTTCAGCAAGTTCTAAGCATTTGTAAACATACCTTGGAACTTCTGGTTCATTACTAGTGATATAGTCTAAATCTTCAGCCATGTTTGCTAGACTCATCAAGCTCATATCGAAATCATGAGGATCAATAGTTTTCTTTTGCTCAACGAGTTTTTTTTCACACATCTTAGCACGTCTTGATTCGATTACACGACGAATGTTGCGGCGACGACGAACGGACTCAAACTCATCGAAGTCTAATTGTTCAATATCACGACGTTTATCTCTTGCGTCTTCGATTATTTCTGATAATTCATCACTTAATTTTTCTATTTCATAGGAAGCATCTGAGCGAACATCATCAGCATCACGAGAGACGGATTCTGAGTAAGAAACCAACTCACTAACTATTGCATCTTTCATTGCATTAAGGATGGCTTCCTCTTCACTATCAAACTCATCAAAATCAATCCAATCCTCATCAGGTAATTCAATTTCAAGCTCTTCAACTCTACCATGCTCACTCATTGCTTCTGCAATTTCAGCTAGTTCATCACTATCTCTCCACTCATCTATAGCTTTTAAATCAGACTTAAGGGCATCAATATAATCATCCATCTGATCTAATGCTTTTTCTTTTTCTGCTTCTGATTTAATACTGTAACGATTAATATCAGGTTCTTCTGGATTATCCAAGATTCTTTCTACACTACTAGAAACAGAAACAGATTCTGGATAAACGACATGCATGATAAGATTATTATCTGCATTTACGCTATCAAAAGAAGCAAAACCTTCATAAGGTATTTCTTCTCCATAACGCCCTTCTATTCTGAAATACATTTCACCAGAACCATTCATATGACCATAATGTTCTGATTCTAGTTGTTCAAGAGCTAACTCAAGAGCCTCTTCCCATCGTGAAGAATAAGAATCCGATACACGAGATTCTTTTATTCTTTTTCTACGAGATTTAAAACTCTCATTTGTATTTGAAATAAGGACACGATCTAAGACATCTCTGCTAGAAAATGATGCGCCATTTCTTTCTGAAAAGTCAACAGCATCCTTGAATTCTTTAACAATGTTCTGTAGCTGGTCATCGCTTAATCGCTGACCTTTTGTTTCTGATATAACCATATCTATGGCAGAAAGCAATAGCTCATTACCCTCAAGGCGATCATATAAACGATCTACCTTTCGGCTGAACTCATCTCTCTTTTCTTCTGCTTTAATAGAAGCTTTTATTTCTCTGATTTCAGCACTAACTTCTTTTCGTAATGAAGCTAATTCTTTTTTATCTATGCTTTTCATGGACACTATCCTTTTGTTAAAATGTTAAATTAATACGACCGTTATATAAGGTTACACTCCAACTTTCCAAAGATTCCCATCCTTATTATGTTTAGATAAAAACTGCTACACTTTCTTTACATGCATTTTCACAAAAGACAATAATTTTTCATAACCATTATTTTGTGATTCTGAAATTTTTATAAAAATATCTACTAATTCATCTTGTGTAGCTTCAAGAATTAAACCATTAGCATCTAAATATAATAATAATACAGCTAAACCTGTCCTTTTATTCCCATCAATAAAACCATGATTAACAGCTAATCCAAAACCAAGTCTTGCAGCTTTTTCTTCTGGCGTTGGATAGAACTCATTATCTCCAAAACCTTGAAAAGCGGAATAATATGCACTTTCAATAAGATTTCTATCTCTGACACCATCTTCTCCGCCAAATTCTTCAAGTATTTTTTCATGACTTTCATAAATATCTTTAATAGAAATTTTCATTCTGACAATCTCCTGAAAGCTTCATTATACTTATTGAAGTATTTATTTAATATAGAGTCTACATCAGATTTTTTCACATATGGTTCTTCTTTAGAATCTACACCTTCATTTTTTGTTTTTTTAGCAAGTGTCGAAGTCTCATAGTAATGAGAACCAAAAACAGGTAACGCACCTGAAGCATTCTCTACACGCATACCAGATAGTGTATGTCTCGGCTCATCCACGAAAGTGCAGACATATTTCAGCTTTTCAAATTTGAATCCACCGACGCCATCGCCGCGTTTAATTTTCAGCTTATTGATCGTCTTTGACAATGATGAGAAATAGGTGTCTGTGATTGACGCCAAATCCATTTTGTCGAATTTCATGTCAATGTCACCTAAATCGCCATAGCGCTCATTGGTTATGACATAATAAGCATTGCCATCTGAATGCGGCGGCGAAATTAAAACTGAATCCTGCTCGTATTTTATGCCTAAATCAATGATAATGTCTTTTAGCTTGTCAAAATCATCAAATGGCTTTTTGGTTTTGATGTCGAAGTTCGGCACTAACAATGATTCTTCCATAATGGTGAGCAGTCGTTTTTCATCGTTATCGGGGATTACTTCTGCATCATCCCAGTTCACGTTGTCCTTGTCGATAATCTCTCTATAACCACCTGTTACACGAATAAAGCCTAGACCATTCGCTTTCAAATCAGCCGCAAGTTTTTTATTTCGAGCGCGGTTCTCAGCCATCGTAAATTCAGACCGAAATGCTGTCAGGATGCAGAATCCGTTATCAAAGTGGTAATTGACCAATTTGTCGTAACTGGTTTCATTTAAACGAATATAGCCTTTTGGCGCTTTAAGTTTTGGTACTAACATGGTTGACTCCTTTATTGTAAAAGCAGATATGATTGTGTGTTTAGATAGTTCGCCACACCATAAAAGGTGTGGCTGGTGTCTGGTAATGCTTATTCAGAAAAAGCATACCACGGGATGCCTTTTGTGCATTTTACAGTACGATGATTGCTTTCGTCACTAAGTCTGACAAACACAATCGTAAAATCGCTTGGGACGCGGCCACGTTTAAAATGTCGCTGACAGATATACTTGATTGCAGACCATTCTGAGAATCCGTGTATTCTGCTTAAATGCTCAACGATTCTACCTGATTTGTTGTCAACGAGCCAGACTGTGCTGTAATCAGTCTCGCTTGGATTCTCTTTGTCTGGATAGCCGTGTTCATATCCATCATACATAACACCTTCGACCTGCTGAAAGATATTCCAAGCTGTTTTGGTGATAGAGGACTGCAAAGAATCCATCGTGCATGGATGGATGTATTCAGCGCCTTCTTCTTGTGTACGAAAGCTAACAAGTTTACATGCCAATCCACGAGTCGTTTTGTTACTTGATTTCGTCATAACCGTTTCTCCTGTCAATAGAGTTTAGTTTAACTGGCAACGTCATTGTTGTCAGCTTTTAGTGACTACCTAGCATACCAAAAGAGTATTGTCAATAAAACTTGACAAAAAATTCACAAAAAAAAAAAGAGAGCAACCATAAAGTCGCTCTCGACAAGAATTATCACCGCAGGGTGATGAAACTTCTTGGTGATACTAATTATCACCATAAGACAAAGTTGTGGCATGACACAAATCGACTTATTAGAAACAAAGGTGGGGAAAATCTAACAATCTCAAAAAGATCATGCCACAATGCGAGAAGAGGGACTCGAACCCTCACGGGGAAAATCCCCATCGGCTTTTGAGGCCGAAATGACTACCAATTCCATCATTCTCGCAAACCTGCTACGGCACATTCGTGCTTTCACAGGCATCTGCATAACACAATAGGCACGACTCTCACGTACTGCCAAGTTCTATCCTGCTGATAGTAACCTTACTATCAGTAGTCGTAGTTTACCAAGCTATTATGTTATGCTTAAAAATTAACGAAGATGTATGGTCTTCGTTAATTATTACAGACCTGCATACATTCACAGGAGATCTCATTACTATGAATGAACCGGCTGCTTGAAAGGAGAATTCACGAAGCTCCTCTTCCACTCTACGTTTCTCTACCATACATAGAGAAATAGCGGGTGTCAGAGTCGAACTGACTTAATGGCTTTATAAGAGCCACGTAATAACCGGTATACGAACCCGCTGGAATACACCATGCAAGACTCGAACTTGCGACTCTATGCTTAGAAGGCATATACTCTAATCCATCTGAGTTAATGGTGCAAAAGCTAGATCCCAGGAGCATATAGCTTTCACTACAGCTTTATTCCTTCACGAAATCTAGCTAATGGGCAGGAATGGATTCGAACCACTGAACCCGTAAGGGAGCGGGTTTACAGCCCGCCGCGTTTAACCACTTCGCTACCTACCCAAAAGTGCAGTCGCAATCTCCCGATTACCTGCACACTCTCTTTTAAAGGAGAATTTAATGTCACTGACAAAAAGGTAGCTCGTTCCTTTTTTGAACGAACGAGCATGTATTGCCATAACAAAAATCAAAAGTCAACAAAAAAAATCAATCATCGCAAAAAAGCATTTGCACATCGCTAATTCCATTGCATAGCCTGCAATGATAGATGGAATTGCAACTAACACAGAGCGTGCTTGCTAGAGCATGAGTGCAGACTTTGCAATAATAGCAATAGATGCAACTAACACAATTAGAACAAAAATAACAGCTATTACACGAAATTAACCAAATAGAATCATGACAGTTATTGCATTTTTTTGAAAAGCTCGTATGAGATGATTTCGAACAAGAGATGCAGTTATAACAACGATGGCATCGAAAACAACCAAAACATCCTCTGCATTTTAAGCAACCAATGCACGCAAAATTATCAGCACGCCGGACGACGAACTTATTCTTATTATTTTTCAACAGAAACATTACTTGACTGGTGGATTGTACTTTGTCAGAGGTGTATTTGTTTTTCCACAAATAACGCAGGTATGTCCTTTAAATTGTTGGTTCGAGCAACCATTAACTCTACATCCAATAAAGCCACAATACTTGCATTTGTAAAGAATGGATGATTTGCATTTTTTGCCATTCTTTTTAATTCCCTGACATTGGAATAACATAGCACATCACCTCTCTAAAAAAGAAGCCACTACCATTTGATAGTGGCTTCGACCCAACTAACCAACTAATTATTCACGGCTATCGGTAACATCTGCGACAACGCGTTTGTTAATCAGAAGTCCGGACTCAGTAAGAATACTGAGATTCATCCAGCAAGTTGTTGCACTTGCTTCAATGCTGACTTCATCAACAGTATCTGGTGAAAGAGGATGTTTTGCATCTACAACACCAACAACGCTATCGACGACAGTCTCTTCATTGCCCCATTGATCTTTAAGTGTTGTGATCTCACCGACAGTTGCGACAGCAGCACCTTCTTTACCGAGAGAAGAAACAACGAGGTAAATGGCATCGCCGTTTGCACCTTCTTCGGTTGCGGCGATTGTGACAGTGGGTTCAGTTGTCCATGTGATTATCCAACGAACAGGCTCATCTGCCAAACGTTTATCTGTAATAGCAACTGGGAGTTTGATTGTTTCAGTAACATAACCAGAAGCTTCGCATTTAACGAGAACATGACCTGAAGGCTCGCCATTGTCACCGCTAACAACAAACAGTTTGTTTGCAGAAGCGCCATTCTCATCGACGAGAGAGGCAGTGACTTCAACATCAGTATCACCATCTTTTCCTGCGATACCAGCATCAGCAATAGCAGTACCGAGAGCGGCAACAGTCAGTTCATCATCCTCGTTGTGACGAGTTGTGGTATTGACTTCATTTGCTTCTGATGTGTTATTGGCAAGAATAGCTGAAAGATCGAGATCTTCTGGAATAACGAGAGTCATACGATCATCACGTCCATCTGCGGCATTAATGCAAACGCTAAGACGAATTGTCTGTGACTCATAACCAGTTGCACTGACAACGGCTTCAACAGTGAATAGACCTTCTTCAACAAGATTCTTAAGCTGAGTTTCATTATCAAATGCTTTTGGAACAGAAGGAATCTTTACTGCATCGAGTGTTCCGGCTGTATTGAATGCGGCAACTTCTGGTGTTACAGTAACTGTTACTACAACGTTTGTTCCATCTTCTGCATCAACAGCTTTAACACAATTTGTCAGCCCTGCAATCTTAAGAGCGCCGCCTTCGCCCTTAGCTCCTGTCAGTGTTGTATCATTTACTGTACCAGCAATAACCCATGGACGAAGGAATTGTGCTTCAGCAGGCTCTGCTGTTGAATTACTAATCTTCATCTGTTTTTGAACTGGACGCTGGTCAAATGGATTAATGAAGAGAACGAGCTTAAACTGATCCTGTCCATCCTCTGGAGTAAAGATAACTGGAATTGTCTGAAGTTTAGCGGGATCTAATGCAATGCTAAGATATTCACTCTCAGCAGAAGCTGAGAGGTGGAGAACTTCTGGTGTGCGACGATCAATAGCTTCGAGATCGAGTTCCCATTTTCCACCAACGGATTGACCATTGTTTTTATGCAGGCGAACAGTACGTTCAGAGATGAGTTTCCACTGAGCTTCCATTGGATCTTCTGCATCAAGAAGAATGGGTTTTCCATAGTATTTGCAAAGGGGATCGCCTGTCAGTGTTTCTGATGTAACATCTGCGGTAATGGTTGCAGGAACATTGACATTAACAATAAGGTCATTCATAGAAACAAGAAGACTCTTCTCAGGATCAATGCCACCATTTTCTTCATTGGATGTTGTGGCGAAAGTAACGAACATGCCATTACCTTCTTTACCGTCCATATCATGACGAAGAACGGTGACGAAATCTGTATTAAGCATGTCGGTGAGAATTGGGTCTGCAACAAGATTTCCATCTTTATCGCGGGCGAGAATGCGAACAGGAAGCTCTTCAACTGTTTTTGCACCGAGAGCTTCTGCCTGTTTTACACGAGGTTCGAGAACCTGTGCAACGTTCAATTCTTTTCCAGCGTCAGTTTTAAAAAGTAATGTCTTTTCGGCCATGGCGTTTAAACTCCTAAAAAAATAAATTAATCGGAAACTAAAAGATTTCCAGTTCCATTATCAGGATAATTCCTTCCACTTATTATTTCTGTTATTTGTGTTGATGATAGTGGTGTTCCATCCACTGTAGGGATATAGACATCATTATCATTATTATCTTTCTTTACTAAAACGTTGTAATATTTTTTTGAAAAACCATTAATAATTCCATCTGATATATCAGAAGATGACTCAGCAAGATCTGGTTCAAACCCCCAAATCTTTTTTATTGCGAGTCTATAACTCACACCGCCTATATCGGATTCTTTCATTTCTGTAACACGCTCATTTCTGTTCGTATTTCCAATCCATGTTCCGCAAGCGCGATGAATAAAACAAGCCTCGTCATCCAATAACTGATTTAGATAATAAACGTTATTGCCACCTGAATTTGGAATATATGTTTCTACATCAGCAATATAGACTTTATTACCAGATGCATCTTTAATAACAAGATCGTTGTCAGCAACAATCATTTCTGATAATTTATCTTTTTGCCACCAAAGTTCATCTTCGAGGTGATGCGTAATATAGCAGTCTTCATATTCAAAGTTTGGAATAAAACTGAAATCTTGGATTTCAGAAATATATCGTGGATACACAAGGTTTTCGTAAAGTGTAGCTTCTCGGTAAATATTATCAAACATGGCAAACTCCATTCGATTGAATAAAGCAAAATATTCTAACATATCTTTAGATAGAAAAGAGACCATCACTTATCTAACATAAAAACGTAGAGAGATAATTATGACAAAAGAAAACAATTTAGAATTGATAAAAACAATACATCAATTAGAAAAAGTGACAAAAAGAATGGTGAAACTTTTAGATTCAGAAAAAACATCATTCGCTTATGATATGCTAATGGGATGTCCATTTATTATAAACCATGAAAAAGACATCTCAATCGTCATAAAAACGATAAATGAGTTTTCAGAATTCTTTCATGCACAAAATATGAAAATAAAAATAATATCAAAAAACAATGAAGAAATAGCCATAGACCAATTGTACTTATTATGCAGTGATTATCTCTACAAACAAAGCACAGAAAAACTAATACTTAGACCCTCAAAATATGATGAAAAGTTGACATTATATTTAGAAAGAAAACCAATTGCTGAAATATTTGGAGAATAATGCCATGTCTTTTATCAATAATGTGATTAAATTGCTGAGAGGTATTATTATGAAAAAAAATAATAATGAATGGGATCTAACTAAATCACTAACTCTATATAAAGAATTTATTGATAAGAAATATTATGCAAGTGCAGATCATACAATCCCAGCAGAATTTGTCGCTCGTTGTGTAAAAGAAGATGCAATCTGGCTTGTAAATCTTTTAATTGGTGTATGCTTTTATGCTGTAAAATTTGATAAAAGCACGGAATCCTATTTCTCACCTGAATTATTGAAAAAAGCTGGTTTCGTTGATCCATGTATAAAAGGATGTGGTGTAAAAATTCCATGGGAACAAAAAACATCTATTGGAAAAAGTCCTATTGACCCTAAATCTTTAAATGAAACATCAGGTCTTGGTATCGCAAATTATGATTCAAGTGGATTGTTAGATTTCTACACAGCAAAAAAGCTGACAGCAACACTTCCTATAAAAGATTCTGATGGAAATATTAAATTCGATAGCAATGGAAAATCCATAAAGGACACAAAAGTCGTAACTTTTGAAGACAATATTATTAGAGGATGGGGGTTAAAATATGGAGAAAAAACGCTTGCAGTAAAAGATGTTTGCTGGAATCCTTATATTGCGTGTATCGAAACACAAGACGGTGTTGTTTGTCTTGCATGTTCAAGACCTGATTCTATTGATTATAAATGTGTTGGTGCAAGCAATTCAGAAAAGAATCTGCCATATCATAACAGAAAAGATTGGTATGCATGGACTCGATATTTTTTGATCGGAGATGGCGCTAAAGATTCAAACAATATTGTTTTTCCTGCGGCAAAATGGTTTTGCTCTTATTGGTCTCCTTATTATGCATGGGGAGAAAAGAAAAGATCTCACTCTATTGAACAAACGATGATGCTTTCTTCAATAGCTAATTCAAGTCCTTCTATGGCTAAAATGAATTTAGGCAAATCTGTTGACCAAATGATTAGAGCTTATGCAACAAACGATCATCGGAAACGTCGCGTATATAATACGCAAAGAGCAATCGCAATCGTTAAATATCTAAAACAACTATAGATTTTTGTTTTTTTGTTAAGGAGATTACTATGATAACAAAACATATAAGAGAATCAGAAGAAACAAAAAGTTATGGAATACATGATATATTAGACAAGCTAAATGAAAGAGATCGTCTTGGTCAATGGCATCCAATCTATGGAATTAACTTTTGTGCTGTTTGGGAAAGCAACGATGGAAAAGTTAGAGTCGTTGTGAAAAAACCAAACTATACAAAAAGTAAATGGGAATTTATCGTAGAAATAAATGGGAAAATTGTATCTCAAGACAATATTAATGTTTCTGGAGAAACACGAGAAGAACAAATGATGGATATTGCAGAACTCGTAGAGGAAATGTATAAAAATCCACCATCCAAAAAAGAGTCAAAAAAAGTATTTCGGAATCATAACCTTTTTGAAGATGATAAACGAGAACTTAGAAAAATAAAAAATGCTATATATAAAAATCCTGAAGTCAAAAGATTAACATCAAAAATATTGAAAGATGATGGTGCATGGAAACCTTTCAAAGATTTAATTAATGCTATACGTGACTCTCATCCAGCTATTACTGGTGTATATTACGGAGACGATCCTCATTTTCTCGGTGGCTATCGTTGGGAAAATGGTAAAATGACTGGAAAATATAGAGTCATAGAAATCGAAACTGAGTTTGGAACAATGAACGGACATATCATCTGCTTCGGTGCAGGCACTATCGAAGATCCACTTGATGCTTATGATATGGTTTTAGAAATATATTGATACAAAAAAAACAATAATAAAAAAAAGCCTAGCGTAATTGCTAGGCTTTCTTATTTTCTATTTCGCAAAACGATTAGCAATCAATGCTTTTTGCGCCGCGAACAAGAGCATTCCATGCACCAACTTTATTGTGCTTGCGCATCTCAAGTTTAGCACGCTTAATGCACTCTTTCTTTACATCATGGAAAGAGACGTTATAGCGGACGCTCTCAAGTTCAACATCGGCATCAATGATTTCATCATCAATGTCAAGTCCGTTCGGGAAGTCAAGTTCATCAATATCATCATCGCTCTGGAGAAGGAGATCTGCATAATCATCCTCATCCTCAAGCTCATCTTCATCGTCTGCTTCTTCGACTTCCTCTTCATGCTCTTCATCTTCTTTTTCTGCATAAAGAGTTCCGGAATAGCGGACGCCATTGATTTCAACTGAGAAAGGAATTGAGTCAGCCTGCTCTTCGACCTCTTCAATTTCCTCTACTTCTTCGACTTCCTCTTTATCGTCATCATCCTCAACTTCGACATCTTCTACTGCATCGTCGTCATCAAGAACTTCCATATCTTCAACTTCTTCTGATTCGTATTTCTTTGTAGTCATAGCAACAATTTCCTTTTCAATAAGAGTAAAACCACGATTTATTTTCTTTAACGACTCGTTGAATGTTACAACATCGTTTAGAATAAACTTCAATTCATTTATAGATATATTCTTTTTTGGCAACAATTTAAGATAAGCTGTCCTGTCTTTTCCTTCCATTTTTACAAGGACGTATTTACCATCTTTAATTGTCACTACATTATGAAGATCAAAGTTATCATCATCGCTAAATAACCCTCTAGGAGTTTGTGCTATATCAGAAACCTGTGTCGCCTCTTTCTTCTTTCTACTTTCTAATACACTCAAATTATTATTATTTTTATTTTTAAGCATTTTAGAAACAGAATTATTAATAAATGATTTAACAGCAGAATTAAAGCTCTTAGGTTTCGCTTCGTTTATGCGTGTCTCTTTTGTTGCCTTTGTTTGTTTTGCCATAAGCACACAGCGATTTTTTCCACGCACACCACTTCTGATTGTTTCAACGACGCCGCGTTTTTCAGACAATCCTTTTTGAATTTCTGAAATAAGATTCTTGTTTTCTTTCTTTACTCTACGGCGACGTTTTACTGATTCACCAAAGCCACCGATATCAATACCTTCCTCGCCTTCATCTTCATCTTCGACTTCCTCTTCAGACTCAAAGCCAGCCTCATCTGATGATTCATCATCACCGGATTCCTCTGCATCCATCTGTTGTTTTTTCTTTTTAATTTCGATGTCGCGCTCAAATGCATCTGTAAAAGAATTTGGATCTGCCAACACCTCATCTCTAATCTCAAATGGATGAAGATTATTAAAGTCTTCTATTGAGATCTGAATTTTCTGTTTATTGCTATCAAGTAATAAAACATTTTTATCATCACTGTTCAATATAGTGAATGTTCCAAGTGTGGTATCAACAACTTTAAGACGATTGTCATCAACATCATTACCATCTGGATCAATAAAGTCTGCTGTTTTATCGATCTTGTAATCTTTTAAAATTCCGCTGGCATCAACAGGTTCACTTATTTCATCACGTTCAACAGGCAAATCATCCTGATTTAAAAGCTCTGGTGCAGAAGACAATACAACGTCAGAAACATCATCTTTTATTTCATCTGTCTGTTCTGAAGCAATATCCTCAACTTCTTGATCTACATTCTGCAAATCATCTAGCGCTTCACGCTCTGCATCGATATCTTCATCAGATGATTCTTCGTCTCTGATGTCTTTCTGTTCGATATCATCAGACTCTTGGATATCATCATCCAATAATTCATCCTGTTCTTTCTTATCATTATCATCTGCCTCATCTTTATTTTTGGCAGATTTCTTTTCTGAATTTTCTAATGATGTAACTCTAAGCTCACGATTTATTTGTTTTAACAACTCATTTTCCATGATAAACTCCTATATTTTTATAGGCGACAGTGCGCCCCAAGATTCACCTATGGAAACTGAACAGCCAAAGCGCAAATCTTGAAGTTGGTCTATCGGCTTTGTTATTATAGATATAATCTCTTTTAGAATTTCATTAAATAGGCTCTCACTCTTTGGTATGCTTATATTTATCTCGTCATGAATAGTACTCAGTAATGCAAAACCATATTCCTTATATCTCGGTTCTATTTCTTTTTCAACCTTATTGAGAACAATTCGCATAATATCACCACAAGCCCCCTGAATAACCGTGTTTAGTGCTATACGATTATTTCTCGATAATAAATTATCATAGTCATTTGATGTAAATTTTATTTGACGAAATCTTCCGCTTATTGTGTATATGCCATTTACTGCATGAGCATATTTCAATGTTCGATATTGTCCTTCTCTTAATTCTGGACATATATCATAGAACGATTGTCTAAAATCATGTGATTCGTCAACGTCTATCCCAAGAGAACTTAGCTGTCTAACAATACCATAATTAGACAAACCATAAATCATACCAAGACATATTACTTTTGATGCTTCACGCTTTATATGATCCGACAAATCTGTATTGTCAAAAAGATTTAATTCTTTACCAAATTCCGTATATATATCTTCATTCAATGGGATTGAATTTATTTTCTTTAGTCCATAAAGATATGATGCAAGTCTCATTTCTTGAGCCTTGAAGTCAATGCAGCACCAATTGCAATTATCATTTGGCAAAAAACATTTTCTGACATTGATATTATCAGAAAGAATTTTTGGAACACTCTGTATATTCAGATGAGTAAAATAATTGTTTTTGCTGGATGAACGCGACGACGCGAGACGACCTGTATTATGATTTATGATTCCACTCGCATTATACTCATGAATATCTTCGACCTCAATATCATACACTGTCATTTCTGTACTTATTTTTTCAACAGACACTACTGTTGTTTCTTCATATAACAAATTGAAATAACCAGTATTCTTTGGATGGTTATATTCATAGTTAAAACCAGTGCGATCTTGCTTCTTTAAAAAATTCTCTATAATGCTTTTTGCTTGAGGTTTTAATTGATTCCGAAAATCAGTATAGAAATTTAACAGACTGATTTCGTCATAAAAAACAATATTATAATGGTTCGTTGTTTCTTTACCAATATCATTAAAGCACCAGAATTTCAGACCTATAAATTCACAACAAGACTTAAATTTCTCAAAACTAAACACATGAGAGAATCTGATATTCTCAAGCATAACGTAATCATTATTGTAATTTATATATGTGTTTATTATGTTGCATATTGTCTCACCAATAAAAAAATAATGCTCACTACATTCTGATTTCAATACACTATAATTATTATTACATATTACATTTTCACCAACGAACAAGCATTCGAGCGAAACCCATTCTCGTATTATTGAATGAAATTGACTCTTTTCATGATTGGAAATATTAACCAGTACAGGATGATGGCTTGTTCCTGTAATCGTAATCCCATTAGAAAAAGATACCCGTGTCAAATCCTTTGTTCGATGCGACTCAGCCCATAGAACTTTCTTAAACCCATATTCAGTCCATATTAAATCGTTTTTTTCAACTTCTGAAATATCGACAATACCCTTGTCTTTTACAAAGCAGAAATGACCTTGTGTAAGACATGGAACTGATGTTGTTTTATATTTGAAACGACCAAATCCATTTGAACATGAACTTTCGTAAAGTGGCTTCACATATTGTTCTCTATACATCGTAAGTTTTCTATACCTTTCAATCAGCTTGAATAGGATTATACCTGTTTGTTCATAATTTGATTCAAGTGCATTTTTAGAGAGAGCTTCTATCGATATACCTTGTTCACGAAGAATAAAATTTAATTCTCTCGTTGAATTAATATTAAACCTCTTTCCTGCAATGCCATAAATGTCATTTATCGTTTCTTCTATCTTTGAATCAATATCAGATTTGATATGCTTAACATACTTAGAATCAAGCCTTATCTTATTATCCTCTATTTTCATAAGAGAGCATGATAATGAATCATCAAGAATATCTGCAAAAATCGGTGTGTTATGATGTTGGTATATTAACTTCATGCCATAGATGATTCTGCGTGCATTAAGATATAAGTCAGATTCAATATTCTCTTCAATCACAACAAATCCGCTTGAAACATGTTTGTACGTATAAACAAGAAACAATTCTATCGCGACGCGCTGTTCAGAATTTATTATTTCAAGCTGTTCAAGCGCATCTAGGTAATTCTTGTTCGTTTTCGTTGTGTCTAAATTCCAATATCGAGCATTAAGATCAATGGTGTTAAATTCTGAATTGATCGCACCAAAATTAGACAATATCCTAAACTCTGTCTGTCCACCAAAATATATGATCTGATTTGTCTTATTGAAATAATAATCTAGCACATTCTGTTTTTTTGTATATTCATCAAACAATAGAAACAGCCTATTATCATTCATACAACTAAACAAAATACAGTCCGTCGTCTGTATATCTGCATTCTTTAGATTTAAAGACGAAACAAAGATAGTTCTCATTACGATCTCGCTATTTCCGACATGCAGTTCAATAGCCTGTCACAATATGTTCTATAATCAATGACGCCACGTCTATAATCATAAAGCGGCGTCAATTCTTTGCGTATCATCCATTGAGTTGAATTATTTTCATTAAGTTTAAAGTTATTTATCAATTCATCTCTCACATCATTGCCTAATAAGCACCAAATATTATTGAATGCGTTTTGCAACGTATCTTGAACTAATTCGTATTCAAACAAACTGCTTACTTTAAAAGATCTATTCTCTGAAAAGCAATAAAGGCTATCTTCGTAAACCTTTGCAGATGGCGTATTTTTATTATAGTGAAAAGGACAAAAACATACGCCTGATTTTGCCGCTCGAAGGTTTATTCCATATTGTTCACATGTCTGTCTGAAATCCAATACTGTGTTCAGAACATGCTTTTGAAATTGTGTATTTGTTTCAAGTAATTTCTCTGTTTGCATGGTGCGCTCCTGCAAATCACAATGTCTATTATTATGCACAATCTTATGCAATGTTCAACACAAATATCTAGTTATTATAGTTGTTTTATCTCATCTCTACTAGGAGTTTGCTATGTCAGAATTTACACCAGAGCATCGCGGCGAATGCAGTATGGGCATGACTGTCGCAGGAACAATCTATAAGAAAATTTACAAGCTAGTCGAAGTGACAGATCCAAACACACTAAACCTCGCAGATAAAGTTGTGTTCGAGGATAAGTTCGGACAAGTCATCACATTCAATGGAAACTTTATTCAAATAGTCACTGGCGTCAGCATCGAAGCAGATGGAGAATCCACGCAAATTGACACTGTACCATATCAGCTAAATCAGATTTACTCTACAACCGGATTTCCACCATTCCAATGATAATTGCGACAGGAGCATCCGTATGCCATCTTTATTACCATCACAACAGGAATTATTATTTCTGTCTGATTCAATAAATGAAGCACTTGATCTATATGGACAGAATGTTACGTTGTTTCCAAGAGCTATTTATTCTAAATATTTGGATAATATAACTCTGGATAGGGGTACATCTTTAAAAATTTTACTTCAAACAAATCCACAAAGAAAACTACTAAATAATCTTGGATGGTTTAGAGAGGACAAAGAGGATCAACACCTCCTGTTATTTGCACCATACAAAGTAAATGGACAACTTCTTGTATTTAAACAAGGTGACGTTTTATTGTTTGAAGATAAAATGTGCTTGCAAATTACAAGAATAAATCGTAGTTACTTATATGGATTGTGGAACATCCTATCTGCGGTTTCGTATGAGAAAGATAATCCGATCCTTGCTGACGAATATAACAAACATGCAGATACAGCTCATGGTGAAGTAATTGAAAAAACACATATTACATCTCCATGGCAGACAATGACAGATGATGAATTTTTAGAAAAGTCACAATAATGGAAATTATCCTTATGCTCGCATCCATCTTATTATTCTTATCATTCATAATGATATGGTCAAAAAAACAAAAAAGAGATGAAAGCAAATTGGAATATAAAGAATGGATGTGCGGAAAGGGATTCGTTAAAATTGAGATTGAACTGTTTGACCAAAACGAATTTGATTATGAAACAACAGGTATCGTCACAACGACACATCTTGTTGGATATGTGCAGTCTGGTGTTTTCAATTTTATTCTTGGTAAAAACAACTTCTGTGATTTCGAGCTTTTCCCAGAATTGCCTAAATATAACGATATAAAAAAAACCGCACCAATACTTTTAAATACTGGTGCGGTCAAATCATTCAAACAGATTGACAATTAACGACGATTACGATGAGATTCTATTACACGTCTAAGTCCTCGTCTGCGAACAATTCTGCTCTCTGATTTCTTTTTGCACCATCGTTCAACTTCATCTACTGAAAGTGTATCGCTGTCAATAACCTCTGCGTCACCAGACTCTATGCTAACAGCCATTGAACTCTTAAGCTCATCACGGTCTTTGCTAAGTTCAACACTAACAGACCATGTGCATGTATCATCCATCAAACGATGTTCTTCTTCATAATATTCATCTTCGTCAAGATCGCCATTATCGACATCATCCCACATTTTATTGAGAATATCACTCAGCATATCGTTGCGCTCTTTGACTTCTTCATCAAATTCTTTCATATAATCTCTAATGAGTTCGTCATGATCATCAATAAACTCATCTGCATCGACATTAATGTCACCGCTATAATAATTATAAGCACCTTTAACCAATACTGGTGCGCCTTGATCCCATGTCTGAACAACGACATTTATACCAGAAACATCACTACCTGCATTACGTGCAGCTTCGAGTCCATCTTTGATATCCTCAAACATATCACGGATTTCGTTGCGAACAGATGACAATGACTCTTTAAATATTTTTCTTGTTCTCTTTATCATGATACGACTCCTATATTAACAAGCCTTAATTCGAACTGGAACAACTAACAAAGCGAGCATATCAATGCAGGTATCAATGCAGTCATCGAATTCATCTTCCGGACAGTCATCATAAACAACACCATCTGGATCGCAAATACCATCGAAGCAACCTGCAATTTCTGGAACATCTAGGCAACCAGAGAACACATCCTGACATTGAGAAAGATAATCAGTGCAGTCTTCTGCATAGGCATCAAACATCTCTTGATCCATCTTTGGATGTTTACACATACCGCCCATACAGCATTCATGTCGCTCGTTTAATGCTTTCTTTGTATAATGCTCAAGAATATCATTCTTTTGCTGTTTAACTTTTTTGAGCGCAATTAATGTTTCCATTAATACACGTTTGGATGTTTTTTTCTTATTAATCATAATAATACCCTCAATCAAAAGTGTACAAAACAACAAAAGTTATTAGATAGAAAGATTATCTATATGGATAATCAACCAACAACTCATCTTGAGAAAAAATATCCTCATCATCTATATTGTCATAATTGCCTTTCAACCCAGCCGACAATTGTTGTGGCGTCTGAAATTCAGAATCTTTATCTTTTATTGCAGAATAAACACAACCAACGACGGCATCCATAACGTCTTTTGAATTGTGAACAATTACACCATTTCCCAAACAATAATTATGCGTTACAGGTGATTCCATATCATAGACTGGAATCGGAGTTATTGTCGTATAATTCATTATGCTTGCGACTGCATGTTTACCAAATCCAGCAAGAGGCATTCCTGTTCTGAGACTCTTTGCGTCAACATAACTTCCATTCTTTAACATAAACATATGTTCGCGTGTGCAAATTATTTCTCCAATTTGACCATCATCAAGATTTAATATTCTAACCTTTGTTACATGGTCTTCTTCTTTTACTTTCCAGATTTTTCTAATCGGAACAACAACAATTTCACCAGTATCATCTATACCATAAGTTTGCACATCTGTTCTACCAACCAATTCAGATATTGCAATATTACCTTCTCCACATACCTTTACTTTTGTCTGACCTGAAAAACATCCATTTGGTTGGTGGTCAACTTTGTGACGCTCACGATAATGCACAAGATCAAAAATTTCAGTAGCCATCAAATCTGCATCCATTTTATTGAAAGATATTCTATTATCGTAAAGCAAATCAATAAAACCTAAATATGCATCATCTGTTCTATCAACAGATTGCATTTCTGCATTAACACCATTTTCTTTTAACGTTTGAATACTTTCTGCACTAGAAAATGAGTCGTATGTTACTTTTGCAATATTAAGTTTTAAATTCTTTATGCAATAAAAAATAAAAGAACGTACTCTCGATATAGATATTTTCTTAGGTGGCGGCGGCGGGTTTATCCTCAAAGCACAATCAACAATTATAGTCGGCATCAAAGAACCGTTACGCTCAACACTTTCACCTCTATGGCATATTGCAAATCCAGTAGAGTCATGCGCATAAGATTGATCGATATGAATATAATGTGACAAATGAGGATCAATAAATTTATCCCTTAAATAATATTGCAACGTATTTCGTTCAGAATCATCTTCTGTTGTAATTGACAATTCATTTTTTGTAAATACTTGTGGAACAGAATCTGAAATACAAGCATTCCATATCTTTCTGGATGAGAACAAACGACCAGATGGAGCAACGGATTTACCAGCAACATCCATAATTGATTGTAATAAGTTTTGGTCAAACCTATCTCTAAAATCAACAGGAATGCTGTCTATCTTTTCACGCATTCTAGGTGGCATCTTAGCTATGCCTTCTTTAAGATCATAGCCTTGATATGGCTGACACATTTCTGCTTCTAATGCATTATTTAAATCTTCGACATCATTAATTATAAATGGATCAACTTTCTCATTGCCTAAAAAAACATAAAAATGTTCTTTAGAATATTTATCAGGCTTGCAATCCCATAATCTGCATCGAAAGACCCTTGCATGTGAATTGCCAATAGATGCTTCTATGCGCTGCTGTGTATATGATGATGAGTATGTCGGCGAAGAAATAAGAACTGATATAGATGAGTTCACGCCATTCGCCATAAAACGTGAAGCTCCTCGATTTAGAACTGCTGTATGCAATTCTTGAATAGCAGACAACGCACCAACATCCGCAGTCGCACTTCCATCATGGTTAAAAAAGTTCGCCTCATCCATGATGGACGCAATAAGGTTTGATCCGATCTGGTCTGTCAGTCTCGCACCGTGTCTGAATATGACATTTTCTGGAAACTCCAGTATTGAACTATGTCGCATATTTCTGCAAAAATTTTCTTGAAAATATGGAATAGCATCGACCGTTTCCCTGAACTGTTTGAAACCTGTTAATTCTGCTTGCTGTTTTGTTAATGAGAAATACATAAAAACAACGCTTGCAGAAGACATTAAATCGAACAAACCTGCGACATTCTTATAACAAGACAATTCATATAATTTTCGTATAAGAATGAATGTGCCGACAGTACTTTTACCAGTACCAAGTGCGCCTTCTATAATAACTTCATTATATTGACCTTTATGTGTTCCGAATATATCAATCAGCGCATCTTTCCAGAAATTATATAATTTTAATCCGTCTTTTCCAACATAATACGGATTATTAACCCAAC
>JAEEGL012651187.1_pt1 | contig 46639 bp, 49 predicted proteins | sample 9134231 | NCBI WGS metagenome assembly JAEEGL01 (sample SAMN16246548, study PRJNA631951) | gut metagenome | biome: gut microbiome; feature: rumen; material: fiber-attached | host: Bos | place: Iran: Karaj | collected 2018-10
GAGCGTGTTAGGCAACTCGAAAAAGCTATTTTGATCCGTCTCCAAATTTCCGCAGAAGACAATCAAATTAAAGAACTCGCAGCCGCTGAAAAAATATTAATTCGTAATCTTACCGAAATGGGTCGGGTCGCTAAAATCTCTGATTTAGCTGACAAGGTCTATGGTAGAACTGCTACTCCATCTGAAAAAACTGGTATATATTTTATTGCAACTTTTTCTAAAAGCCTTACTGTCGTAGAAGAAAATGATAAATATAATGCGGCGGTCGGAATTGCTGAATATGGTGATAGTAAAGCGATTCGTGAGCGAGTTGATGAGATTGTGAAGATTATTAAAGAGAACAAAGCGCCGATGACGCTAGATGAACTTGACAATAAAACAAATTATGAACATCCTGACCATATAAAAGCCGTAGCGTCAATTTCGAAGTTACTTGCTACCTTAAATGGAGTTTGGGGCCTCTCGAAATGGCCGGCTGTGAATCCGAAAAACATTCGCGATAAAATTTTTGTCATTCTAGAATCGAGAAAAGAGCCGATGCATTTTTCTGAAATTGCAAAAGAGATACAAGCTTCGAATTTCAAACGTAAAAATGTCACTATTCAAGCTATTCATAACGAATTAATTAAGGATCCTCGATTTGTATTAATCGGTCGCGGGATTTACGCTTTAAGCTCCTGGGGTTATAAGAAGGGAACTATCTCCGAAATCATTAAATCTATCCTAGAAAAATCAAATGAGCCTTTAACCCGCGAAGAAGTAGTCAAACAAGTATTAAAAGTTCGCAAAGTAAAAGAAACGACTATTCTCTTAAATCTTCAGAATAAAAAATTGTTTAAGAAAGTCGACAAGAATTCTTATACATTAGCCTAATATATGATAGAATTGTAATATGGAAAGTGTCATACATTTTATTTTAGCGCCCATATTCTGGATTCCAGTGGTGGGGATTCTAGCTTTTTTGACTTATCGAAATTATAAAAAGCTTAACAAACTGAAGGTATTAAACGTCGATTCGGTGCTTTTAATGCTCGAGATTCCGCGCGAGAATGATAAAAAAGAGTTAGCGGCGGAACAGTTGTTCGCGAGTTTACACGGTATTCTACGCGATAAACGCGAGTTGAAAAACTCCGGTGGGGTACAGGAACATTTGTCTTTTGAAATTGTCTCGACGGCCGGACAAATCCGTTTTTACGTTTGGACGCCGAAGGTGTTACAGAGTTTTGTTGAAGGTCAGATTTATTCTCAATATCCGACAGTTCAGATTTATAAAATGAACGAGGATTATGTTGATAACCGAACTAATTATCCGGTTTGTTATTCTTCGGAGCTCGGTTTAATTGAAAACGAGGCTTTACCAATTAAAACATTTGACACTTTCGAAGTCGATCCACTCGCCGGTATTACTGGTACGCTAGCAAAATTAAGTCCGGATAAGTCGGAAGAGCTCTGGGTACAGATTTTAGCGCGCCCAATTCCGGACGATTGGCACAAGAATACGACCGATAGATGGGTAGAAAAGATTAAATCCGGTAAAAGAACTTTCCTAGGCGGATCCGGAATTGACTGGACTTGGCTAGTTGAAGTGCTAGGAGCGCTGTTTAGACCGCCGGCCGGAGGAACTAATTCGGAAGTGACTGTCGAGTTAACCGAAAGAGCGAAAACCCAAATTTCTAAAGCCGAAGAAAAGGCAACAAAGCTCGGCTATGAGGTTAAAGTTCGATTAGCCTATCTTGGTCAGAACCAGACTGACGCTAAATTAAACATGCAAGCGCTCGTCGGTACGTTTAAACAGTATAATTCGACGAATTTGAATGGTTTTAAGCAAGTCGGTGGGAGTTTTAATCCGAATGATTTAGACGCTTATAAGATGCGTCAATTTTCGAGCCGTGGATTTATTCTTAATATTTCGGAGCTTGCCTCGGTTTATCATTTACCACATACCTCGGTCGAAACTCCGAATATTGTTTGGGCAACTTCGAAAACTGCTGAACCGCCGGCAAAATTACCGGTTCTAACCGGAGAGGCTTCTAATGACGAAAATGTTTCAGCTTTCGGTTTAACTAACTTCCGCGGGATTAATCATCAGTTCGGTCTACTTCGTCGCGATCGTTCACGCCATGTTTACATCATCGGTCAAACAGGGGCAGGGAAAAGCGGACTGCTAGAACTCTTAGCTTTATCTGATATTTTCTATAATCAGGGTTATTGTATTATCGACCCGCACGGTGATTTCGCGATTGATAACTTGCGTTTCATTCCGGAATCACGCGTGAAAGACGTAGTTTACTTTAACCCAGCAGATACTGCGTTCCCTGTTGCATTTAATCCGCTCGAGGTCAGCGATCCGGCGAAAAAACCGAATATATGTTCAGAAGTAATTGGCGTTTTAAAACGTATGTTCGGTGATTCTTGGGGTCCAAGGCTCGAACATATTCTCCGTTATACCCTTCTAGCATTACTAGATCGACCGGAAACGACGTTGCTCGATATTTCAAGATTATTAACAGATAAGGATTTCCGAAAAGAAACACTTGAATATTGTAATGATGTGACGGTTTTACAGTTCTGGAAACATGAGTTCGGCCAATGGAACGAAAAACAAGTTAACGAATCGATTGCGCCGGTATTAAATAAGGTAGGAGCGTTTACAGCTAACCCGATTATCCGTAATATTATCGGCCAACCGAAGTCGTCGTTTGATATTAGAAAGATTATGGATGAAGGAAAGATCCTAGTAGTTAATCTTTCCAAGGGTCTAATCGGCGAAGATAACGCAGCGATTCTAGGTGCGTTCTTAGTCACTAAGGTGCAGCTCGCAGCAATGTCACGCTCAGATATCCCGGAGATTAAAGATCGTAGACCATTCTATTTGTATGTTGACGAGTTCCAAAACTTCGCAACGGATTCCTTCGCGGTAATTCTCTCCGAGGCACGTAAATATGGTCTTAACTTAACCGTAGCTAACCAATATGTCGCACAGATGACTGATTCAGTGCGCGATGCAGTGTTTGGCAACGTCGGTACGACAATTAGTTTCCGAGTTTCTGCGGATGATGCGCCGATTCTTATTAAGCAATTTGAGCCGACCTTTGAAGAATCTGATATTATCCAACTTAACAACCGTCACTTTGTAATTTCGATGATTATTAACGGTGAGAAAGTGCCGGCCTTCTCGGCTACTACCCTTTCGATTCCGGATTCGCCAAATGATAATATCGACGCGATCATCGCATATTCACGCGACCAGTTTGCAAGGCCACGTATGGAAGTTGAGGCGGAGATTCGCGCGACGATCGAACAATCTGAGAAATACAAGAGGGAATTATCAGATTCTGGACGTCAGGAAGAGCCTAAGCTAGTGATTAATACTAACGAAAAGCCGGTCTTCCGTCCAGTCAATCATCGCTCTTCAAATAATACCGAACAAAAACCGAACTTAAAGTCTAGTACTCCGCAAGCGGATTTCCGTCGTCAAAAGTTAAGTCCAAATGCGGCTGAAGGTAAAGAAAGACTTGGATTAAAAGATTTAGCAAAACTAGTTGAAGATACTCAGGTCATTCCTAGAAAAGAGGGAAATAAGGGTAAAAAGGGAAAGAAACGTCCCGAAAACAAGAAAAAAGAGCAGAAATCTACCCCTGTAGTTCCCTCTGTTAAGGCTAATTCTACCCCTGTTAAACCAGAGGTGGAATACCAAGAAAAGGATTCTGTCGACATTCAGCCTTCACATGACCCGGTCTCTCTGTCTACCCCTATAAGGCGCACGGACACTTACGTAGAAAAAGATAATTCAGTTGACGGATTTTTGTCGATCAAACATTAAACACAAGTAGAGAATTAAACAGATTTAAAAATCGGGCCAGCCGGAAGATTTTTGGCGGGCGGATCGTCGGAACAGCAATCGGCTTTTCGACATAGCTTTAATGTCGCACAATATAGATTTTAAGACATTATAGGTTTTTCATTTAGACGGTTAGACAATCGTCTTTTAAGGGTGATTCTGCTTATGGTAGGCGGGAATTATGCTTATCGTTAAATAATTCTCCAATTATAAAAGCTGACTTGGCAGTTGCAATTAACTACAAAACTCGTCAGATACTCGCGCCTTAGCGATCGTTGTATGGCTTTATTAATACACTTTATTGCACTCTACGATAACTTGCAAATTCTTTATTAATTACTCGAGGGCGCTCGTATAACTGGAGTCTTGTAGTAATTACAACGGGCCAAATCTTTCTAAGGCTTTTATAATTGGATAATTATTCGCCCAGCCCCTCTAATACCTCTGTTTTTAGCTGGTTTTTGTCCAGAGTTTTCCACATTTGACATTTCCCCGTTTTTATTTCCCTTTTTTATGTTTTTCCCTGTTTTTCGGCAAATCCTTAGGCGCTTTCTAAACTATCAAATATCAATTTCCGAACAAAAACCGAACAGAAGAACAGAGAATTGAAACTAAAAAAATGCTGGATTTCCCTTTAATTCCCTATTTCCAGAAGGCCTTCCCGTCTATTCTGACGTCAATATAGTCAAATTCCTCTATTTCCTTCTCTGTCAGATAGCGGATCATCCGGTCGGCATCCTCGACGGAAATAGCCGAATCTCGATCGATAGTCATCTTAATATAACCAGTAATTCCATCGAGATAGAGGTCAACCTCACGGATGGAGTTTTGAGGAATTACAGCTTTAATCGGTTTGTAATTTAAATCGCGAAAATCTTTTTCTGCACGACCGATATAACGGGTCATGCGCGAGGTAATTTTACCTTTAGATGAACCAGTCGTAGCATCAATAATCTCGATAGTCGGAGTATAATCGGTAACTATTTCTTCTTCTGGAACGTTCGGCTCATTATTAATAACTACATTTTTAAACAATACAACAAGAATAGCGATTAAAGCACAAAAACCGATAATCGTAATAATTACGCGGAGGGCTTTTTTCTTTTTATCTTTCTTTCGAGCTTCCGCTCTTTCGTTTGCGGTTTCGAGCTTTTCCCTTTTTTCGCCAATTGTCCGACCGAGCTTAAAAGTCGACTTCCGATTTTCGCGACGTTTAACTAGTTTCGGAGGCGTCGGTTGTTGTTCTTCTCCCACCCTAGACCTCCTCTAAGATAATTTTTGCAAGACGAGCGGCAGCATCAGAACGAGCTTCTTCATGGAGACGATCGGCCATATCGGCGCGCAAGCGGGGAGATTTCACGAGATGGCGAATAGCTTCGAGAAGAGCATTCGGGTCATTTAGCATCTCAGAATCTTTCACTACCATGGCAGCGTTTAATTCTTGAAGACGCTCGGCATTTTTAACCTGATGGCTACCAGGAAGAACTTCGAATGGCACTAAAATAGTCGCTTTTTTTAGAGCCGCCATTTCGGCAATCGTGGTCGCGCCAGCGCGTGAAACAATTACATCGGCCGCACCCATTAATTCGTCCATGGTTGTATTAAACTCCCACATGCGGAAATTCGAATCAAGGCTAGCCTTCTCCCAGTTTTCGTATTTTTTAAGATCAATCATATCTTCATAGTGTTTTCTTCCGGCAACTAAACCGACAGACGTGAATTTTAGAAGTTCAGGAAGAATAATACGCGTAGTATCGTTAAGGTTTTCGGAACCTTGAGAACCGCCGGTAATCACGACTAAGGGTTTTTCAGGATTAAACGAAAAGGCTTTTTTAAGAGAAAGTTGCCTAGTCGGGCTGACCGATTTAAATTCAACACCAACTGGTATCCCGGTCCAAACGTAATTTGGATGTTTTTCTAAGACTTCATCAGAAAGCGGTACGCCGAAAGCAACTTTCTTCGCTTTTTTCATCAGGATTCGGTTCGCGAGACCAGCAACAACGTCCGATTCGTGAATAATGTAAGGTATTTTAAAAAGACGTGCCATTAAGCCGACCGGTAGGCAAACGTAACCGCCTTTTAAGAAAATGATGTTCGGGCGGTTTTTCTTCGGTAAGAGACGAATAAAACTAACAATTAGGCCGATAAGAAAACCAAAAAAGCCGATAATATTGCCGAATATAATATCTTTGAGTGTTAAATCGATATGCGTAAAGTAATCTTTAAACTTCCAGTTAGCGTAGCGATGAAGCTTCCCTGCCGGAAGGCGACGTACGCGGATAAACGGGTTTTTATGGGTCTTCTCTTCTTTCCCGCCCCACGAAAAACCGATTTCGGTAGTTAGCTTCGTGACGTTTTTATAATATTTCGGGTCAGTCCAAAATTCAACGTTTGCACGCGGTTTTTCTTTCAGGATTTCACGAACGACGGCGACGGCTGGAGTGATATGTCCGCCCGACCCCCCGCCGACCACTAGTATTCTCATTATCTTTTATTACCTCCCTACTAGTATAGCACGAAAGTTGCAAAACGAGGCCAATAGCAAAAGCAATAAAGATCATACTAGTTCCACCATAAGATAATAGCGGAAGCGTAATGCCGGTAACCGGAACTAGCCCGGTCATTGCCATAATATTTACTACGACCTGCGCTAGAGTCCAAGAAAAGACACCGACAATAAAGATTTGATCTTCTCGGTCTTTAGTTCCCTCCGCTACTTTGAGCATTCTTAATAATAAAGCGGCGAAAACCGCGATGATTAAGAATAGACCAACGAACCCAAAAGTTTCACCCATAATAGCAAAAACGGAGTCGTTAATAGATTCAGGAAGATAACCGGTAGCCTGGACAGAATTCCCTACTCCAACACCGAAGAAACCACCGACACCAATTGCGAGCATAGCATTATCAACGTGATAAGTCGAATCAGAGCTTTCACCACCAGAAAGCGTAGCGACCCAGGCGTCAATACGTTCCATACGGTGCGGAGAAATTACTACAGCACCAACGGCGACAATAATTGTCGCGAATAATACTAATAAGTATTGTTGCATGGGGACACCGGACACGAGTAGTGTTCCGAAAATAATCGCCATGAGCGCAACACCGGTACCGAGATCGCCTTGTGCTACTACTACTAATCCTAGAGAAGCGCCACAAACAATCAAAAGTGGCAACCAGAACTCCCGCCATTTGCCGATGGTTCCCTCCTCCCTTTTACGAGCAAGAAAATCCGCGAGATAGATTACTAGTGCTAGCTTTAACAATTCGGCAGGCTGAAAACTGGCAAAGCCGAGATTAAACCAGCGACATTGTCCAAGTTCGCATTTCGCTAAGTTTGAACCGATGGCTGCAAAAAACCAAAGCAGAACTGACATTCCTAAAGCAACAATAATCAGGGGTTTAGCGAATTTCTGGATATATTTGTACGGCACAACTTTAAACGCCACGAAAAACGCAACTAAAGAAAGAATAACTGAACGTAGTTGACCGAGAAAAAAATAGTTCGAGGCATAGTCAGTTCCGTAGGTTGTATTTAAGACATTCGCACGCATCGGGCCAATAGCGTAAATTACGATTAAACCGAGCGCCATTAAACCTAAAGTCGCGAACAAAATCACTAAATCAGATTTATGTCTACGAGTTTTCAAATTGCGCCTCCAGTCGCAGCAATAAAGACACCAATAATTGCACAAACTCCAGCGATAATCCAGAATCTCATGACAATCTTTGCTTCGCCCCAGCCTTTAGCTTCAAGATGATGATGAAGCGGAGCAGAAATAAAGATTTTTTTCTTGAAGAACTTTTTCGAGATTAATTGAATCAAGCTAGAAAAGGTTTCAATTACTGCCGGGAAACAGATAATCGGAAGGAGTAAGAAAGAGTTCGTCATCATCGCAACAACTCCAAGACCTGCACCGAGCGCAAACGAGCCGGTATCGCCCATCATAAAACGAGCTGGTGGCACATTAAACCAAATATAAGAAAGAAGCCAGCCAATCACCGTCATACAGAAACCGAAAAGTAAAGTATTTCCCTGGTACATAGCAATAACGCCGAAGGCGGCATAAGCGATCATGGCGAGGCCTCCAGACAAACCATCAAGTCCGTCCGTAATATTTACAGCGTTCGAAGTCGCAACAAGCGCAAAAGCAAAAATGAGAATCATCGCGATGATACCAACCTCAAAATCGCCGACAAACGGAATAAGGATCGAAGTCCAACCAAGTTTAACGGCGAAAAACCAACCTAAGGTTAAGCCTACGGCCGAGATTAGGAAGAATTTAACAGGGCCACGGAGTCCGGCTGCTCCCCTTCCGGAACCGAAAATGTTAATTACATCATCAATCACGCCGACTAAAGCGCCACCAAGAAAACCAACGAGCGGAAGCCAGGTTTGGCCACGATCGAGATTAAAAGTCCAAGTGACGATAGTGACCGAAATAATACCGACAAGACCGGCCATGGTCGGAAAATGATGACTGAATTTATGAGCGTGTAATTTCGTCATAACCGGGAGATCTTTCCCGTCTACAGTGGTTTTCTTCTGTTTCTTCCAAAACTTATACTTATAAGCGAAATGCGTATAAAATGGTGTCAAAATCATCGAAAAGAGGAAGCCAGCAAGAGCTAGTAACATCCCATAAAGCATTTCATCATCAATTGTCATTTTATTCCCTCGGTTTAATTTTAAAATAATTAATTAAATAATTCGAAACGTTGCCAAATAAGCCTAAAGCGTCATCACTACCTACACTGCGACCCTCTCCCCACATTTTAACCATAATTACATATTTTGGCAACTCCCCTTCCGGTCCGACAAAACCGATATAGGAGCCGATTAATTCTGCAAAAGTATCGTCGTAAGTGCCGTCTTTTACGACCTGCGCAGTACCGGATTTACCACCTACGGCGTAGCCCGGTTTATCAATGCCGGCGCGAACAAGATAGTCACGGTTGTGGATTAATAATTCTCTCATAGTAGACGAAGTTTCTTCATTTAAGATTTGTTCTTCAACTATTTCGGCGCTAGTTCCCTTTTTTAATTCTCCGTTTTCGTAAGTTCCTTCAACGATAGTTGGCGTACGGTAAGTTCCGCCATTAACGACGGCTGAGAAGGCGGTGGCGGTTTGGAGCATGGTAATACCAAGGTTCTGGCCGAAAGTCATGTTCGCGTAAGTTGAATCACGTCCCCAACCTTCGTTCGGGTCCGGGATGTAACCCTCGGCTTCGTATAACTCGATTCCGGTAATCTGACCGAGACGGAATTTGTTGTAATAATAATCAAAAAGCTTTTCGCGACCTTGCTGATTAATCGACGATGGATCGCCACCTAGTAGTTTTAAGGCGTAAATTGAACCAGTATTAAGAGACCAGTAAAGTGCGGTTCTCATGTCGATTGAACCATATAGAAAATCGTGTTTAGAAGCATTCTCGATTGTCCACCCATCGACAACTTCGGCGTGGTTATTAAAGTAAGTCGTGTCGGGCGTCATGACACCTTCATTTAAGGCGGCAGAATAAGTAAAAGTTTTACAAATACTGGCTGGTTCATATGGAACTTCGAGGGTGTAATTTATGAATAGGCTCGCATCCTCTACCGATGTATAGTTGTTTGGATTATAATTCGGAAGATTCACCATCGCGATGACTTTACTAGTATTTGGGTCCATCACTAGCACCGAAGCATTCGTCGCAACTGTATCTTCGATGGCTTGAGCCGCAAGCTCCTCAATTCCCTTTTCTAAACCGCGATCGACCGAAAGGACGACGTTTTTTCCATCTTCAGCGGGGATTTTTACATTATCATTGCCAATTGAAAGTGCAACTTTATTGACATCGGCAGTAGTTTTTAGTAAACCGTCTTTCCCAGCGAGAAGTGCATTTAGAGAGCCTTCGACGCCATATTGGCCTTTACCGTCCGCATTGACAAAGCCAAGCAGACCTGAAGCCAATTCCCCTTCCGGATAAACGCGTTGGTTAGTTCTTTTTAGCCAAATAGCCGGAATACCAGATTCGGCAATTTCCTCGGCGGTTTTCCGAGGAATGTTTTTTGCGATAATTGAATATCTTAGTCCTTCAGTGTTATATACTTCATCAAGATCGGCGACTTGATACTTTTTAGCATAGGTTTCGAGAGCTTTTTCGGCATCTTCTTTTAGGGTTACAGTTGGATCAATAACAATTTGATAAGTGGTTTGGTTCAAAACTACAGCGGTCGGTTCACCTTTATCCATCATATAAATTTCACCGCGACGAGCGGTTAAAGTTTCAAGAATAGTATGCTGTTCGTCGGCTTTCGCGACCCAGTCGTTATGTTCAATAATCTGTATGAAAAAAAGTCGTACTAAAATCACGCCAAGTGATACTAGAACGACTGTTTTTAATATTTTACTCCGTGGCATAGCCAGTTACCGTAGCGTCTTCCATAGCCGCCGCAACGACACTGTTTTTAGCTGCAGCAATAGAATTAAGACGCGCTTTTTCGACGGCGAGGTCATCTAACCTAGCATTCATTTCTGTAATTTCGGACTCGACGTTAGACAATTCGTAGTCAAAACTCGTGGCTTTAGTTCCCTCGGCAACATAAATCAAACCAAATATTAGTGTCAACATGCCAACAATGACAATTTGGGAGATTGAGCCAAGACTTCTTTTAGTGTGACGAACAGTATTCCGATTGCGGGCAAAGCCATTGTAGCTAAAGGTCTGTCGCCTTGTGACATAAGTGGTTTGGTTGATCATGTTTTTGTTTTTCCTCGCTTGATGTTTGTTTTTGTTTTTTACCTTATCTTAGTCCGGGGGCTCTTGTGACCAGAGCTATAAGTAAGTCACAAGAGCTAAACCCGGGAAGGTCATACACTCCACACTCTCCGGTGTGAACTCTAAATTGGCGGACCTTAATTGGTCCATGTCAGCTAATCCCGAAATCTCGAGCGGCTCTTTAAGTCACCGCCCGAGAGAAGGGAGACTTAGCGAAAATTTACCTTAACGGTTTGTTTGCGAGACTTGTTCGCAACGAATATTTGTTTTGGCATTTTGCCTCCTTTTATTTTATATTTTTGTTTGATCAATTCCGCTTTGCTACTCGCAGTTTAGCGCTTCTAGCGCGCGGGTTGATACCTAATTCATTTTTTTCCGCGGAGATAGGCTTTTTCGTAACAATTCTTAGTTCCGATTCTTCACCATGACTACTTGCGTCTTTAAAAAATTCTTTGACTAATCTATCTTCTAGACTATGGAAGGAGATAATTCCGAGGCGACCGTTTTTATTCAGTAGTTTCGGTAAAAGCGGAAGAGTTTTTTCAATTTCTTCGAGTTCGTCATTTACTACTATGCGAATCGCCTGAAAGATCTTGGTAGCAGGATGGATTTTTGAATATCTTGATTTTTTCAAGACGATATCGGCTAACTCTTTCGTAGTTTTAATCGGGCGAGAGTGGACAATCTCCCTAGCTATCAACTTAGCATGCCCAGGCTTTTCTTCGCCATACTTAATAAATATTTCAGTCAGTTCCCTTTCGCTAGCGTGATTTACGATCTGTTCAGCAGTCTTAGTTTGCCTTTTATCCATCCGCATGTCTAACGGGCCATCGTTTTTAAACGAAAAGCCACGTTCTTCCATGTCTAATTGCGGAGAAGAAACCCCAAAATCGGCGAGTATTATATCGAAAGTCTTTCCACACTCTAAAAGCTGTAGCACTGCGCTATAAAAATCCGTGTTTAATAGTCTCACCTCTGGCGGGAATTTGCTCTTTAGGTACTCCACCGCAAATTCATCACGGTCGATAAGACAAGAATCCTTATAATTCTGTGTTACACCCAAAATCTTACTAGCGTGACCACCGTAACCGGCGGTTAAATCTAAATATTTCTCTCCGGGATGCGGTTCTAGGTTCGCTAGCACTTCAGATAGTAAAACTGGATTATGTAGTTCCTTCATATCTATATTATATAACGTTTGAGATCGATCAACTAGAAACTTCAGCATTTTTGTTTCTGTTTAATTTTTGTTTGATAGACACAATTTATCCACCACGATTTACCAGCGCGAAGCTAATCTTATATCGCAGCCGTTGAGAGACTTATTGTGTTTTAGACCATATAGAGTTTTATTGGGAGGTGTGTTTTAAGGAAGGAGCGCACGATTTTTTTGACGCATCTCGCTAATATTTAATGCGTGCCGAAACTCCTAGTTGGCCGATCTCAAACTGATTTTAATGTACGACTTTTTGTTTAGCGTTTTTGTTATTTTATTCGCTAATTTGAGTTTAGTATATTTTTTCAGAAAAAGCAAGAGCTTTTTTTAAGTTTTTTTAAGGATCGTTTTACACTATTGTGGAAAACTCCCCTGTTAATTTCCCGAACAAAGTTAGTTGTAATTGTGCTTATTTTATTATGTAATAACCGAACATACTCTGTATTCGGAAAAATTCTTCTCTGTTAGGTTGATTTATTGATCAAAGTATTGTATAATTAATATAGAAATGCGCTATTTAAAGGAGGTGATAATGTGGCGAGTGTACTTTACGTGCAACTGGAGAGTGAATTTGAGGACTTAAGCGAAAGGTATAATTCCCTTTTACAGGAGTTCCGCAAAACTGGTGATGATGAGATTTTTATCGATTTAGACGCTGATTTACTCATTTTAAGAGACAGAGCTGCCAATTTAGGCAACATCGAAGAGCGTTACGAAGTCGTAAAAGACATCAACACACTGAGAAGCTTAATCAGTTCTTTAACTCATTCTGCGTTTTAAACTCTCTAGCCGACCTTTAGGTCGGCTTTTTACTTTAATATGCTATAATGAAGAAAAATAAGTGAGGTAAATATGGAAAATTCCAATTCAGGCGAACCATTTGATGTGTTTTTGTGGGCGAATGAGGTGGACGAGGTGAAAAATAACGTTTCAGCAGAGCTGTTTTTGTTTAATAAAAACTATACGCCGTATAAGATTAAGTATTCAGATAAATTGACGGGGGCGGTGAAATCGATGTTTATGCAGGAAGCGATTAACTATATTACCGAGGAAGCGGATAAGGGGTTAGAGGTCCGCGACTACGAACGGGCGGACGGTGAAGAAAAGGTCGTTTATCGTACTTCCCTTTCGAAAGTCGGGCGTGCGGAGACTTTGATTCATTTGATCGAAAAAGAGTATAAAGATATCGATTATTTCTCCGAAAACGAGTATGACTTTAAGAAGGTTAAAGGGATCATCGCGAAGTTTACCTATCCAGGCGGAGATGAAGGAACTAAGACTTTTTATATTGCAAAATTATTACCGGCTTCATCGGCGCTGAAGGGCGCGACTTCTTGGGAAATTAACGGGGAGAGCTTCGAGCCGTTTTCGGCGGAAATTGCCCTAAAAATGCCGGAAGACAATCAGGTGGCGATTGTTGACGGTACAATAATTGTGTTCAATCAAGCGAAATTCGAGAATTTGTTCCAATATGACTATAAATCACAGGTGATAGCCGAGGCGAAAGCGAAGGAACTAACTGAGAAATATAAGTTGTCGTTTGCGGAAGGATTAACGCTCGATTCCCTGCTCGCAGATAAGAAACCGATCTTGAAGAAGGTCCAAGCGATGGAAATTGCGGAAGAAATGCCGCAAGATAAGTTGCTTGATTACGCGGATGAAATGCAGTTAGAGTTAATGACAGACGATGATGGATCAATTATTATCATGGACGATAAAGATTTGACGATGTTTGTAAATCTTTTGAATGAGGATTATTACATTTCGCCGGTAAACGGTCGCCGATATGAAATAAAGAGTAAGAAACTGCTTGGCGAACCGGATGGCGAACCACCGCGAGGATAAAAAAGTCCCCCAGTGCTAAGCACTGGGGGTAGGGGGATATTAATTAGTCGTCTGAATCATCTAAGGTTGAGAGGAAAAGTTTAATGAGACACCCAACGACTGGGATAAAGACAACTATACCAACAGACCAGCCGATGATTGCTCTCGTACTTCCGAGCATCAGGCCCTCCTTGATAAGGCCGATGATGCAGATGGCCTCCAGGCCAAAACCGAGAAGTACTGCGAGAAATGCTAGAATAGACATGCCGTCAAATTTCATTAAAGACCCTCCTTATAAAAGTTCTCGCCCCTATGTCTTGTATTATAGCATAAAAGGTTTAAAAAGTCAATGCTTAATCTCCAAAAGAAAAACCCCGCCTGATTGCGGGGTCTAAAAGGGGGGGTTATTTAGTAATCCTTCTCGCGATAATCGTGAGAGGTATTGTAAAAAGAATCGCTCCAATAGCATTTAATCATCTCTTCAATCATCCTTTCTCGGAAAAGCTATATAAAGCGTGCTCAGTATCATACCAAGTAATAAGCCAGCAAGTAATGCGGCGTCTTTCATATAATCTCTTTCAAGACATCTTATTACCGTGAAACCGATTATACCCATAAAAACAAACCATAAGACTATAACCAATAATAGAAACAATGCGTCGTCGTCATAATAGTTTCTTCTTTTCATTTTAGCCTCCTAGGTGTTACCACCTGTCCCTGATCATCAGGATAATTACCGGAACTATAATGATAATGCAGCCAATTAAAGTAATGACTGACTCTATATCGTCTCTTTCAAGACAATCTTTCAATACGACGAACATAAAAATGGTCAAGCCAATTAAAACCATGGTAAGAACGAATTGAACAACGCCTTCGAACGTTATATTTCTCTTCATATCTATCCCTCCTTTTTAAGCTACTCCCCCGCATATCTTTATTATACCACAGATAGATAAAAAAGTCAATATTGGATATGCTTATATCTCTGAATATGGAGAGTTGATGAAGTTCGATTCGCCGAGGGTTTTAAAAGTTTTTTCAAGGTCAAGTTTAGCTTCAATAACTGAGTCATCGGGGCCGATTTCGGATTCGATTTTCGCGTAAAAGCCCGGGAGGGTTTCAATTTTATCAAGGTAAATTACAGTTCCCTCTCCCATCTGGAGATCCTGGCGACGACGAGAGATTTCGCCAGTCAATTCAAACCCAAGTTGGAGAATAATGTTTACGGCATTTTCGTAGTCTTTGACTAGGGTTTCTTCGACTATATCAATACCGGAATCTTCAATATGGCGCTTTAAGATAAGGCTATATTTAGCCGGTTTATCAACAGATTTCATCTCAGTTCGCATGATAAGACGCGGATAGTTCGAGTTCTTTTTATAGTCGCGCGGGATGTAAATCCGGTCGTGTTGCCAATAAATCGCGGAGAAATCGAGGTCAATATCAGAGAGTTTTTCCTCAAATTTGTCCCGAGAAGAGAGTTTAGTTTTTACGATGACTTTTCTCATAGCTTAATTATAACACAATATCTATAATCCGACCCTCGACAGATTTGATGCCGTTAAAATCGTTCTCAGTTAGTTTAATAATTGGTTCAATTTCGGCGTCGTAATCAAGGTTTAGCCATTCTTCAGGAGCATAAAAGGCGACTAATTTCATCACTCTACCATTTTTATCCTTTACATCGAGGCGGAGATGTTTTTCGTCGGCACCCATTTTACGGATTAGTTCAATTTTCACATCTTTAAGGCGGAAAATTGGCTCTTCATTCCCGAGCCCGAAGGGTTCGAGTTTCTTTAATTCTTCAAGGAAATCAAGATTAAATTCAGAGAGATCCTCAACTTCGAGATCTGGGGTCGGTTTTAAGTATTTTCCCTGGTCTTTTAGGTTTAAACTCTTATAATAAGCGTTAATTTTCTCTCTAAAAGCATAGAGATTTTTTTGTCCTAATCTGACGCCGGCGGCTGCGGCATGTCCGCCACCACTAATAATCACATCTTCTACCTCTTTTAAAGCCTCGGCGAGGTTAAAATCGCCGAAACTACGACCCGACCCCTTTAAAAAGCCGTTTTCTACCTCTGTTAAGACGAAGGCGGGTTTTTCGTATTTTTCGACTAGTTTCCCCGCGACAATCCCTAAAATTCCCTCATGCCAGTTCCCCGTCTCGATAATGACCGGCCCATCCGAAATACCGCGTTTTTCGATCTCACTAGTGGCAGAAATTTGTTCAGTTTTTCTTTTTTTGTTCAAGATTTCAAGTTTATTAGTTAGGGTCGCAGCTTCGGGCGCGGAGTCGGTTCGGAGGAGATTTAAAGAGAGCTCGGCGGTATCTAGGCGTCCGGCAGCGTTTAAACGCGGGCCGATTTGGAAGCCGATTGATTCAGAGTTCAAATTTTTTACTCCGGCACTTCGCATTAATTCCTTTAATCCAGGACGGCGAGTCTTCGCTAAAACCTTCAAGCCATAATAACCTAAGATATGGTTTTCACCGATTAGAGACATACTATCACAGATTGTCCCGATTAAAACAAGGTCTAAAAGCCATTTTTCGCGGCCATTTTCGATCATTCCCTCTTTAACGAGGGCTTCGGCGAATTTAAAAGCAACGCCGACACCGGCAAGATTTCTTAAATTTTCATTCTCATAATCTTTTCTTTTTGGGTTAATAATTGCGAGCGCCTCGGGGAGAGTGTCGCCAGTTTCGTGATGATCGGTAACAATGGTATCGATTTTTAGTTCGTTTAGCTCATCAATTATTTCATGATTACGAGAACCGCAATCGACAGTAATTACAAGGGTAATTCCGTCTTTTTCGGTGCGTTTTATCAGTTTCGGGCTCATCCCGTAGCCGTCTAAAAACCGATCCGGAAGCATGATTGCGATATTTTCCGGCTTCACACCGGCAAGCCTTAAAGCATCTTCCATCACCGTACTAGCGGTTACGCCGTCGACATCATAATCCCCGTAAATAAGGATTTTTTCATCTGTTTTAATCGCTTTTTCAAGGCGCTCAACGGCTTTTTTAATATCAGGAAGGTCTCTAGGGTCTTCGAGATTCTCATATTTCGGATCTAAAAAATCCTCGGCTAAACCGCGGACTTTGATGAGGCGATTAAACAATTTACTCATTTTTCGCCTCTGTTAGCCAATAGTTTTAGAGGGTTTAGAACCTTTTTGGCTTTTAATCACAATACTCTGTAGCTCTTTTAAAATCGGGAATTGCTTATTCGTCTGATAAATCTTAGTTTTCCCTTTTTTAGTAACTAAGAGGAACTTTCCTTCGGCCATGCGATTTAATTCTCTCTGGATATTACCCGGATCTTCTTTAATTAACTTCGCTAGTCCGCGGACATGGGTCTTAAAATCAGGATATTTAGCAAAAACAACGATGATTTTCCGACGCACCCTTGAAGTTACAAATATATCTAACATATTACCTCACTCATGTTCCCCTATTATAGCATGGATTCTGTAAAAATTACAACAATGTTATAATAAAAATATGTTTTACGAGGTTGCGCCAGAGGGAAAGGTGGGTGCGTTCATCTATGATTTTTCTGATTCCCTGTTACCGGGACAGATTGTCTTAGTGCCAGTCGGCAAACGCACAGTTCCGGGAGTGGTTCTTAAAAAAGTTGCGCAACCGGATTTTAAAACCAAATCAATTTTGGAAGTTTTGTATTCAAAGCCGTTGCCGAAACATTTAATTGAAACAGTGAGGTTTGTGCATGATTATTACTTAGCGTCATATGGTCAGGCGGTGTCGCTAGTTTTACCGAGAGGAGTTGAGAAGAAACGGAGAAAAACCGAACAAATGTTCGGGAATAATTCAGAAACCGAACAGGATAAAAAATCCCCGGATATTCCGCTTAACCCTGCACAAAAAAAGGCCTTAGAAGCCCTCCAGAAGGGCCTAGGAGCCACGAAACTGCTTTATGGCGTTACTGGTAGTGGTAAAACGAATATATACCTTAAAATGGCCGTAGATGCGTTTAAGCACAATTTATCTAGTATCATTTTAGTGCCGGAAATCGCCTTAACAAGCCAACTCGTTCGGGTTTTTCAAGAGGTATTTGGAGATAGGATTGTTTTAATCCATTCAAAACAGACTGAAGCGGAGAGGCACGCGATTTTTAATTCCCTTCTTAATACAGAGATTTCTAAGATAGTAATCGGGCCACGCTCGGCACTGTTTGCGCCGCTATCGAACATCGGTCTAATAGTGATGGATGAAGAACATGACGGAGCGTATCATCAGGATAACCCGCCGCGGTATTCGACAGTTAGAGTGGCAAGTTTTATGGCGAAAACCCTAAATGTTCCCCTCATTCTCGGTTCAGCGACTCCGACGATTGAGGACTTTTATCTTGCCTCAAGTCATGATTCCCTGGTTAAGTTAGAGACGAAGGCGAAGAAAGAAGCGACCGCTCCGGAGATAAAGATTGTTGATTTTAAAGATAGAGATAGGTTTTCGAGAAATCGATATATCTCCAATTCCCTTATTAAGGCGATTTCAGAGAACCTGGAATCCGGGCATCAGACCTTAATTTTTCATAATCGTCGGGGATCAGCGCCTCTGACGATTTGCGAGAAATGCGGTGAAGAGATTTTGTGTCCAAACTGTTTCCTTCCCTTAACTTTGCATGCTGATAAGTATATCTTACATTGTCATACTTGCGATTATTCCGAAAGAGTCCCGACGAATTGTCCGAAATGTGGGCATCCGGGGATAATTCATAAGGGATTCGGGACGAAACTATTAGAATCGGAGCTCATGAGGTTATTCCCGAAAGCGAAAATACGACGGTTCGACGCAGATAATAAAAAAGATGAGGGGTTAGGGGCGGTCTATGACGAGGTAAAGGCGGGAGAGGTAGATATTTTAATCGGGACGCAAATTATCGTTAAGGGGTTAGATTTACCAAAACTCGCGACGGTAGGGATAGTGCAGGCTGATGCGGGATTGTCGTTACCTGATTACATGGCGGAAGAGCGGACTTTTCAGTTACTGACGCAGGTAATGGGGAGAGTCGGACGGGGTCATCTCTCGAAGGCGGAAGTAATTATCCAGACTTTCCGGCCGGAGCATAAGGTGATTGAGTTCGCGGTAAAGGAAGATTATATAGGTTTTTACGATTATCAGATTAAGAAGCGTAAAAAAACTGGATTCCCGCCGTTCAGGTTTATTGCGAAGATTGAAATTGCGATGAAAACAGAGGCGATTGCTTTAAAGAGGATTCGGGAACTCGCTAGTCGGCTCGGTCGCGACAAGAGATTTAACGTTTCCCCGCCGACCCCGTCCTTCCACGAGAGGACGTCTAAGGGGTATAATTGGCAGATTATCGTAAGAAGTAGATCTAGGAGTGCACTTCTAGAGGTTTTTTCTGATTTAGACTCAAATTTTAAGGTTACATTGGATCCGCCGGGACTGCTGTAAAAAGTAACCCAGAAGAACTGCTCTTTAAGGCTTATTGTATACACCGAAATATTTTTAGAGCTAGACCGGAAAGGATGGTCAAAAATAGAAGAATGATAACTGGCATATATGGCCTTATGCTCATGGTTTAATTATACACCCGCCAAGGGTTTAGGTAAGAGAGAAAATGTGATATAATATAGCTTATGAAAATAATCACGACGCCAGATCCGCGTTTAAGGGAGAAATCTAAGAAAGTCTCTAAGATCGATGACGAGGTTTTAGGGGTAATTTCTGATATGCGAAAATTGTCGCTTGATTGGGAGAAAGAGCACCCTTACGAGCTTTCAGCGGCGATGGCGGCGCCTCAAATCGGAGTTAATAAGCGCATTATTATTATCCGTGACGATATGGATGATAAATCGAAAGCGACGTTTACGGCGCTAATTAACCCGGAGATTATTCGCGTGGAGGGTAAAGAAAAAACAGATTATGAAGGGTGTTTATCAGTTCCGGAGATTTACGGTATGGTTCCCCGCTCCACGAAGGTTAAGGTGAAAGCGTTACTCGAGAACGGAAGCGAGGTTCGGATTAAGGCGACCGAGGAGCTTGCGCGAACTCTGCTTCACGAAATCGACCATCTAGATGGGGTTCTGTTTATTGATCATATTCGCGAGCAGTCTGATGCGTTTTACCGGATGAACGAAAAAGGCGATTTAGAACCGATAAAAGATTACGAAAAAGAAATCCGCGATAATAAGAAACTTTGGGGCGACGAATAGTCGGAGGATTAATGAAAAAAAACAGAGAGAAAATCATATTTTTCGGAAATGGTCCGCTCGCGGACTATGTTCTTGAAGTTTTAGAACAAAAATTTGAAATCGTTTTTCATGCGCGCGAAAAAGCTGATCTAGAAGAAGCCTGCCGGCTTAAAAAAGAAGACCCAAGTATTCACGGAGTACTGGCTTCGTTTGGCGTGTTAATCAAATCCGATGTTTTAGAGATATTTGAGCCGGAAGGAATTTTGAATGTTCATCCTTCCCTTTTGCCACTTTATAGAGGCGCTTCACCGATCGAAAGTGCGATTTTAAACGGTGACTTAGAATTCTCTGTCTCTGTAATGAAGCTCGTTAAAGCGATGGATGCGGGTCCGGTTTATTACCAGACTACTTTATCTAATCTACCGCTTCAGAAGACCGAGATTTATAAGGTGCTGGCGGAAACAGGGGCGAAGTGGATTTGTGAAAATCTTACTAACCTTCCGGAACCGTTCTTACAAGATGACACAAAAGCGACTTTTTGCGGAAAATTCGATAAAGAGATGGGGATTTTAACCCCGGAAACAGATAGCGCGGAAAAAACTTTTAGAAAAATCGTAGCTTTTCAGGGCTACCCAAAACCGAAATATGCCTTCTTTGGTAAAAAATGTATTATTCTAGACGCGCATATATTAGAATCGGGTAAGACGGCGGATTTAGAGATAAAGTGTGCTGATGGACGATCTGTCGCCATAGATAAATTGCAGCCCGAAGGCCGCAAAGTCATGGATGTTAAATCGTTCCTAAACGGATATAGACGTTAAACGCCGACAATTTTCGCACGGTTTTCGCGAATTTCATCTTTCATTTCATTAATAGTACGTGTAACAATTTCTCGATAATCCGGGCGGTTCTTCTCTAGCCATTTCGCGGCTTCTTGTTGGTCGGTAATCATATCAAATTCGTTAAGTTGAGTTTCAGTAAGACCTTTAGAAATGCGTTCGCCGATGCGGATTTCAAGCTCTTCTTGAACATAGTCTAGGAAGGCTTGTTTTTGATCCTCTGGCATTGCCGAGAGCCCCATTTCTTGTAAAAACTGTTCGTCAAAATCCATTTTTGATTCTCCTTATGTCTATTTTAACACACTTCCATCATTTTTTCTTCCTAATAATATTTGAAAACACTCTAAGATCGCCCAAAGATAAGAAATAATCGGAAAAAGGGCTAGTGCCATTCCTAGATACGCTAAAAGACTAATTAGTATAGAATAAGGCTGGCTGCAGCCACTATCGCACGCCATAACCATTATTATAAGAAACGGAGCAAAAAATACGAGAAGTACCATCGCAAGATGGTCTTTCCCATGTTTTTCATCACCAACTATAAAATCGTGTATTCCGAGAGCTCCTAGTGGCGGAATAACTATACACAGGACTAATAAGATCTTCTTAAAAAGCGTTAATTGTGAACGTTGTGGCATATTCACAGTATAGGCATAAACTTTACATTTTTCAAGCTTGTTTTAAAGTTTGCGTTTTTTTGCTTCACGGGTAAAGAATTTGAGACGATCATTAATCTTTAGATCAATTTTTGATTTCGTTTTCATTGCGAGGCCGCCAGTCTCCCCTGCAACAAGCTCTTTTACGTCCATTTTTTCTTTCTGGACAGAGGTTACTTCAGCTTCGCCAAGGAATTTTTTATCACGGACAATTCGGACTAAGTACTCCGGTTTCACGTTACCTTTTAAGACTTCCCCGCCGGCAATAATACTCGTTTTTTCAGTTCGGAAAACGCCGAGGACCTTGATTTCACCTTTATCTTCTTCGATGATTTCGGCATCTAGGAGGTTCTCCATTTCGGATTTTGCATCATCTAGGAGTTCATAGATTACCTTATAAGTACGGATTTTTACGCCATCGCGGGCGGCCATTTTCGAAATGTTAATCGGGACCGAAACGTTAAAACCGTAAATAATTGTATTTTCGTCGGCAGCCATATAGACATCATTTTCATTAATATCACCGACACCGGTAGAAACAATATTAAGTGTAATTTCGCCTTTCGTATCAATCATTTTAAGAGAATCAACTACGCTCGTGACCGACCCCAAAACATCGCCTTTAATGATAACATTAAAGATTTTTGAATTATCCGCCACATTCATCATACGAAGAAGGTCAGAGCTCGTAACGTTTGCAGAGGCCGACTCGTCGGCGGCAGCCTGAGCGTTCAATAGCGCCATTTTACGAGCGGTTTTTTCATCTTTTACTTCAACAAAGCGATCGCCGAAGTTCGGGAGTTCCTTAAAACCAGTAATCGTGACCGGAGTAGAAGGAGTAGCTTTCCCTTTTGGTTTTCCCTGCCAATCTAACATAGTACGGACCTTACCGTAGGTATTTCCAGCTACGATAAACTCGCCAGTCTTTAATTCCCCACCGGTAACCAAGAGATTCACGACTGAACCTCTTCCGACCTCCATGTGAGACTCAATCACGAGGCCTTCAGCCGGGATATTCACGTCAGCTTTCAATTCTTCGATATCAGCGGTAAGAAGTACCATATCGAGAAGCTTATCGAGATTTTGATTCATTTTAGCGGAAATCGGGACCATGATGATGTCGCCGCCCCATTCTTCAGGTTGGAGACCGTTCTGAGAAAGGTCGGCCATAGTACGCGGGATATCAGCGCCTTCGCGATCAATCTTGTTAATCGCGACAATGATTTTCGCGTTCGCGGATTTAGCGAAGTTAATCGCTTCGATAGTCTGAGGCTTTACGCCATCATCAGCCGCTACGACGATGATTACAATATCGGTTAGCATGGCGCCGTGTTGACGAATGGCGGCAAAAGCTTCGTGGCCAGGAGTATCGAGAAAAGTGATTAAACGATCTTCATGTTTTAGTTGGTAAGCGGAGATGTGTTGAGTAATACCACCGGCTTCGCCTTCGACAGTCTTTTTATGTAGAAGAGTATCAAGAAGCGTTGTTTTACCGTGATCAACATGCCCCATGACTGCGACAACCGGAGGACGAGTAATCGCTTTATCGGAAAGTTCGCGATGAAAATCAGAAGTCTTCGTAGAAGTGTTTTTGCGTTCAAGTTTAACGTCTTTTATACCGAGTTCGTCAATAATAATAGAGGCAGTTTCGTAATCAAGACGCTGGTTAATTGTCGCGACGATACCGTTTTTAAAGAGAGTACCAATTAATTCAGTCACAGAAAGGCCGAGCGCGGTAGCGAGCTCGTCTACAGTAATAGAACCAGCAATCTGAATCGTCTTTTCTTCCATAGCTCTCCTTTCTGTATTAAAAGATACGCAAAAAATAAATAACTTACTTAATTTTATCACATTTTAAGAAATTATGCTATAATGGGGGTACGTTCCCGGGTAGCTCAATGGTGGAGCAAGAAGCTGTTAACTTCGAGGTTGCTGGTTCGAGCCCAGTCCCGGGAGCCATTTTTGTTTCACAAAAACATCAAAAGGCTGTTTTAATGATTCTTTTTGTTTCTGTACGTCTTCTGCATTTACATTACCGATTGTATTCGCGTTATTGCCTTCCATTCTAGGTCCTTTCTATTCGGTTTGTCTTTCAATATGCTTATGATTATATCGTATATTTTGTAATGGAACCGTTTTTAAAACCAAAAATTCGAAAATCGGTATCGTCGGTATAGCCAACGATGTTAAAATGCAAAGTTCTTAGGAAGAAATCGTGGGCGACTATGAGAACTTTTGCGTCGGGAGGGTTTTCCGATTTAATGCGTTCGAGGGCTTTTTTCGATCTTTCGAGGACGTCTTTAATCGATTCCATGCCCCCTTCGCGAGAGTTTAGTTTTAAATCAAATTCATCTAAAGTCCAGGTACTTTCGTCGGTTCCTTCGAGACTACCAAAGCTTCTTTCTTTTAGGTTGTCGTCATAAATGATTTTAATATTGTGATTTTGAAGGATAATTCCGGCCGTTTGAACCGCGCGTTTTAGGGGCGAACAATAACAAACATCAAATTTATACTTTTTGATTTTTTCTCTCAACTCTTCGGCCTGACGGATGCCGGTAGAATTTAGGGGAGTCTCGACTTGACCTTGAGCCCTTTTCTCGAGGTTCCAATCAGTTTCTCCATGACGAACAAAGTATAATTTCATTAGTTTAGCATCGCAATCATTATATTAAGATAAGCAGCAAAGGTACACCAAAGAATGTATGGAATTAGACACCAAGCGGCGGACTTACGATTTTTAAAGGTCATAAAGATGAGAGCGTATATCATTAACCACATCGCAACTAGCCAGCCAAAAGCGAAGAAGCGAAGTCCTAATCGGAAGAAGAAGATGGTCCAACAGAAATTAAAAATGAGTTGAATAGAATAGATAATTAGTTCCGTTTTCCTGAGATCTTTTTCGGTTGGCGTTTTAGGCTTAAACCTAAATATTAAATATGAAGCTACGCCCATTAAAAGGTAAAGAATTGTCCAAGCAAACGGAAAGACCCAAGCCGGCGGAGCAAGCGGGGGTTGTCTTAAAGTATTGAAATTCATCATTGCATCACCAGTTAAAGCAGCAGAGATAAGGCCAACGACGAGAGGCAAAGCGATTAGACAAACAGCGATCAGAAATTTTCCGAAAGTAAATTTTTCTTTCTTCCCTTTTACGCTGTTTTTAATGCGAGGAGTGGATTTTTTAGCTGATTTCTTTTTAGCGGGGGATTTTTTCGTCGGTGATTTTTTAGCTGATGATTTTTTAGCTAGTGGCTTTTTCGGCATTTTGAAACTCCTTATTGTATTTATTATAGCATAAGTAGTTTGTCGGTTGTTTCGATAATAACTGGTTTGTGCTAGAATAATAAATGTGAAAAAGGCCAAAAAATCAGTAAAGAGGTATTTACGCGAAGTGAGCAAAGCTGCTTTAAGTGTATTTTTGATTATTTGGGTTTTAACTTTTATCGCTTTTATTAATACACTTATCATTCGGGATTGGATGAAAATCGGATTAGCGTTTTCAGCGTTAATCATTTATTTTTTTCCAGATTTGATCTCCTATAAATTTGATCTTCACTTGCCTGCGTCTTTAAAGATTACTTTTTACCTCTTTGTTTTCGCGGCTTTAATTCTCGGTGAGGTGTTCGCTTTTTATGGGCCATTCCCTTTTTGGGACATCATTTTGCACTTCTTGAGCGGTTTTGTACTCGCGGGAATTGGTTTGTCTTTGATTGAGATTATGAATAGGGAAAAATGTAAGAAGGGTTTTACTTTACTGTTTGCATTTTGTTTTTCGGTCACGCTCGGGATTTTATGGGAGTGCCTTGAGTTTGGTTTTGATATGACTTTACGAACGGACGCACAAAAAGATGCGCATGTAAATAATATATCGACCATTACGATGCAAAGAGACGGCGGCAATCAACCAGTAAAAGTGAACGATATCGTTAATACTGATATCCATCTAGCTAGCGGCGAAACGATTAGGGTTGATGAAGGATATCTAGATATCGGCTTAATGGATACGATGAAAGATATTTTTGTAAATATAGCCGGAGCGACAGTGTTCTGCGGTTTCGGGGCGGCCTATTTGAGAAAGCGTAATAATAACGACTTTATGAAAAACTTTGTCCCAACGAAGAAATAAGTCCGAGTGAGGCGGCGAGCATAATAAGGCCGGCCGTGATAATGCCTAAGATAATAGCAGTAGTAGTTTTTTTGAAATCCAAATTTAGAATGCTCGCAGCGAGACTACCGGTCCAGGCGCCAGTGCCCGGAAGCGGGATAGCGACAAAAAGAAAGAGCGCCCCATAAGTACCGTAGTTCCCTGCTTTTTTAAGCAATTTTTCGCCGGCTTTTTCGCCTTTTTTAAGACAAAAATTACAAAACTTCTTTAACGGCTTCCAAGTTTTTTGACTGCCCCATTCTAAAAATTTACGAGCGAAGAAATAAATGAATGGAACTGGGATGATGTTACCGATGATGGCGATAATTAAAACCGACCATTCCGGAAGTCCGAGATTCATTAAAACTGCAACTGGAATAGCGCCGCGTAGCTCGATTAGCGGCACCATAGAAATTAGAAAAACGATAAGGATTTTCCAAAACATATTTTGATTTTAGCATATTTTTTGTTGACTTGTATTTTTTGATGTTGTATTATTGTATTAGTTAAATAATACAATAAGAGGTAAAATGCATACGATTGAAAATAATTCGCCGGTATATCTCCAAATTGCGGAGAAGCTCGCGACGAGGATTTTTGGCGGCAAGCTAGAGCCAGGAGCGCAGCTTTCTTCGGTGAGAGAGATTGCTCTTTCTGAGCGAGTGAACCCAAACACAGTACAAAAAGCCTTAGCGGAACTCGAAAGAGATGGTTTAATTCTCTCTCGTAGTACAAATGGGAAATTTGTGACGGAGGATGTTGAGTTAATTATGCGAAAACGCGAAGAATATGCGGAGAGGCTAACAAAGGCTTATGAGAAAAAGATGCAGGACGTTGGTGCGGAAATTACAATACCAAAAATTATGTGGCTAACGGATGAACAGTTAGAAGTTTTGACGGAGCCAGAAAAGAAAAAGGAGCGACGAAAATGGTTCTTTTAGAGTGTAAAGGGTTAAGTAAAAAATACGGTAAAAAACAGGCTTTAACTGACGTTAATTTGGAGATCCCAGCGGGTAAAATCGTAGGACTACTCGGGCGTAATGGCTCTGGTAAAACAACTTTAATAAAACTGATAAATAATTTACTCACGCCGACGGCAGGCGAAGTGCTAATTAACGGAAAGAGTCTCGGAGTAGAGAGTAAAAGCGTGATTTCCTATTTACCGGAGCGGACCTATTTTAGTCGAAATATGAGTGTAAAAAAGACGCTAGAGTTCTTTGCTGATTTCTATGCTGACTTCGATCTAAAACGGGCACGAAAACTACTTAAGGATTTAGACCTGGATGAAGATCAACACATTTCAGCAATGAGTAAGGGTATGCAGGAAAAGGTGCAATTAGTACTTGTAATGTCGCGCCGAGCGAGGCTTTATATTTTAGATGAACCGCTTGGAGGAGTTGATCCGGCGACGCGTGATTATATTCTCGATACGATCTTGACAAACTTTAATGAGAAAGCGAGTCTGATTATCTCAACGCATCTTATTTCAGATATTGAAAGGATTTTAGATGATGTGGTTTTAATTGACAAAGGACGGGTGATACTACACGAAGAAGCGGATGTTTTACGGGCGAAATATAAATCTTCGATTGATGAGATTTTCAGAAAGGAGTTAAAAAATGCTGCGTAAGTTATTAAAGTACGATCTAAAGGCGATTTTTAAGTTCTTGGCGATTTTCTATACGCTTGCGATAATTTTCGCGATCATTACGAGAATTCTTTTCGCAAACAACAATTCCCTTTTCGTAACGATTTTTGCCTACATTTTTAACGGTGCAACGATTGCGATGATTGCGAATATTTTAATTAATAATTTGATGCGAGCTTGGGTGTATTTTAAAGGCAATTTGTACGGTGACGAAGGGTATTTGATGCATACTTTGCCGGTACCGCGAAAGAATTTGTATATATCGAAATTCTTAATGGGGCTGATTACTTTAACTGTCAGCACACTGATTATTGTAGCGGTGATGATAATTGCATGGTTAACGCCGGAGAGTTTTGAAGCATTGAAGAATTTCCTAGCGCCGATGGCGGAGTTACTAGATAGTACCGTAGTTGAGATGATTATACTAACGATCTTTGTGGTTTTTTTGGAAGTTTTAGTAATGCTCTTTTCGGGATACACTGGGATAATTCTAGGGTTTAAAAAGATAAACAATCGAACCGGATGGTCGATTCTATTTGGGTTTGTTTGTTATATCGTGATTCAGTTAATTATCTTAGCCGGAATGTTTATCTTAGCCGGAGTGGATCCAAAGATTGGCGAATCTTTGTTTGCTAGCGACCGATTAATCCCGGAACTGAGCGCCCTAAAGCCGGTTTATGTTCAATCGATTATCATTTATTTCGTATTGATTGCGATAAATTATCTGCTTTCTAAGAGATGGTTTAGAAAGATTGATTTAGACTAACTTTTCGCTATTACATGATAAAATAGAGGAAAAGGAGTGTTTATGCTGGCAAATAATCGGCTTTTAATCGGTAAAACTGAAGATAAAAAGGAGCTTGCGATTCTGCCACAGATGGCAAATCGGCATGGCTTAATCACGGGAGCTTCGGGTTCAGGTAAAACTATTACTCTTAAAGTGATGGCAGAAAGCTTCTCGGATGCCGGGGTACCGGTGTTCCTAGCTGATGTAAAGGGCGATCTCGCGGGGACGGCGGTAGATGGCGAAATTACCGAAGCGATTCAAAAACGATTAGATAAGCTAGCAATTAAAGACTTCGAAGCTAAATCCTTCCCTGTAAGATTTTGGGATTTATTCGGAACCGAAGGTCATCCGGTTCGAGCAACTGTAGAAGCGGTTGGTCCGGAAGTTTTGTCAATTATGCTTGGTTTATCAGAGGCGCAGGAAGGAAATTTGGCGATTGCTTTTGCGATTGCTAAGGATGAGAACTTAGCTTTAGTTGATTTGAAGGATCTACGAGCTGTCTTACAATATGTGGCTGAAAACAAGGATAAATACTCTACAAAATATGGTAATATTACGACTCAAAGTATTGGGGTGATTCAGAGGTCGCTTTTAACGCTTGAAAACCAAGGGGCGGATCACTTCTTCGGACAGCCAGCTTTAGATGTGAATGATTTCTTCGCAACCGAAGGCGGACGAGGGGTAATCAACATTCTTCATGCAGTAACGCTATTTGAGAGCCCAGATATGTATGCAGCGTTCTTACTCTGGCTACTTACGACACTCTTCTCAACTTCACCAGAGGTAGGTGATCTTGATAAGCCAAAACTAGTATTCTTCTTCGACGAGGCGCATCTTCTCTTTAATGGGATGCCGGGCTATAGATTAAAGAGGATTGTTCAGATTGTAAAGTTAATCCGTTCACGCGGAATTGGGTTATACTTTATTTCTCAGAGCCCAACAGATATCCCAGACGAAGTGTTGGCACAGATGGGCAATAGAGTACAGCACAGCTTGCGCGCATATACGCCATCTGAACAGAAGGCGGTGCACGCAGCGGCACAAGCCTTTAGAACGAATCCGAAATTTGATACAGAGAAAGCTATCTTAGAGCTCGGAACTGGTGAGGCTTTGATTTCCTTCCAAGATGAGAAAGGTGCCCCAGAAATTGTAGAACGCGCGACAATCTTACCGCCACAGAGTAAAATGGGGGCGATTGATGGAATTACCCGTAATAAAGTGATTAATGCTAGCCCGTTGTGTGGTAAATATGATGAAGCCGTCGATCCGGAGTCGGCAGCAGAGGTAATTCAGCAAAAAGCTGATACCGAGGCGGCTGAAAAACAGGCTAAACTTGAGGCTGAGGCGGCGGAAAAACAAAGGATTGAGGCTGAAAAAGCCGCCGAAAAGGCCGCAAGCGAGCAAGCAAAATTGGCCGAGAAAGAGCGTATCGCGGCCCAGAAGGCCACTGAAAAAGCAGAAGCGGAAAGAGTTAAGGCTGAAGAAAAACGACGCGCACAGGCCGAAAGAGAGGCCTCTAAGGCCAAAACTAGCTCGAAGGCTAAGTCCGGAACTGACAGATTCCTTGGTAATATATTAGGGTCGGCAGGAAGCGCAATTGGGCGAAAAATTACTAATAAGATTTTGAAGGATATCTTTAAATAATGCAGATATCGGTCATCATCCCAGTTTATAATGCTGAGAAGTATATAGAGAGGTGTCTTGATTCGATTTTAACGTCCCTTGGGAAGATTAAGGGAGAAATTATTGCAGTAGACAACAATTCGTCTGATAATTCCCTGATGGTTTTAAAGAGATATGCGAAAGAATATCCGAAAATTATAACTGTTTTAGAGCATAAAACTTCGGGAGCTTCGGCTGCGCGTAATTTTGGAGCGACTAAGGCCAAGGGAGAGTATATCTGGTTTATAGATGCGGATGATGCAATTGCTAAAGATGCAATACCGGATGTTTTAAGAGAAGCTAAGGTGAGAAAAGCCGATTTCGTGATGCCGGGAACAGATAAGTATCTAGAGAATGGCGAAAAAAAGTATTTACCGGCACTCGATCCGAAGGATTCAGAGTTTAAGAGTAAGTTTATCCGAAGAGCGATTGGGCCTTGGCAAGTAATTATTCGAAGAGAATGGTGGGAGAAAAATGGTTTCCGCTTCAAAGAAGGGATTATTCACGAGGATTTGGAGTTAATGCCGACTCTGATTCTACATACTGATAACTATGCTAGCGTGGATAAACCCCTCTACTATTATTATTGGAATTCAAATTCAGTACTCCATAAAGCGAAATGGGACCGAAAATACTTTGATATTTTTCCAGCGTTAGAAGGGTTATATAACCATTTTAAAGAGGCTAATGCGCTAGAAATCTATCATGACGAATTAGAGTGGTTCTTCGTCTGGAACCTGTTAATAGATTCGGCGGGAGATTTTAAGAAGTTTAGAGAAGGACGGAGCGGGTTTAAGCGCTCGCGAAAGATGTTAAAGAAGTATTTCCCGAATTGGCTAGAAAATCGTTTCTTAAATCAGAAGAAAATGGGAGCAAAATTCAAGCTTCGTGTAGTCTTAAGTTATCACGGGATTGTTATTTAGCTTTTTCTTCAGCTTCGAGTTTTTTGAAGGCAACTTTACCAACGAGAGTGGTCGGGAGTTTGTCGCGGAATTCATAGGCGGCCGGTAAGGCATAAATTGGAACGTTACGTTCTAATAGTTCACGGATTTCGCGTTCGATTTTCTTTCCTGCTTTATAGCCAGGCTTTAAGACGATGAAGGCTTTCGGGACTTGACCTTTGTAATGATGATCTATACCGATAACTGTTGAGGTTAAGACGGCTTCATGAGAATTAATCACGGATTCGAGATGGGTTGGGTAAATATTGTAGCCAGAAGAGATAATGATGCGTTTTAATCTCTGAGCGAAGTAGACAAAGCCATCTTTACCAATGTAGCCTAAATCGCCAGTATGAAGCCAAATCTTACCATCGTCGTGGACGCGAAGCGCTTGGGCGTTTTCGGCATCATCGTTAAGATATCCCATCATGATAAGTGGACCAGAAATACAGATTTCGCCTTCTTGACCAATCGGCTGTTCTTTAAAGGTATCGGTTTTAATAATCTTAAAGCTCATGTCCGGTAAAGGAGCACCGATAATACCATCAGCAAAGGCATTTTCAGGCGATAAACAGGTCGCGCCTGTAGCCTCGGTTAAACCGTAACCAACGCGGATTTTAGCATCTGAACCATGTGCTTTAAGGAAGCTATTTACCTTGTCGCGTAAGGTTTGGTTCAAAGCGTCACCGCCGCAAATAACTGAGGTAATTGACGAAAGGTCGCGTGGACCGAATTTTGTATTAATTAAGGCCTCATAAAGCGTAGGGACACCGGCAATAAAGTTCGGCTCATTCTTCTTAATAATGTCGGCGAATTGTTTACGAGAGAAGGCCGGGATAAGGATACAGCCCATCCCTACGCAGAGAGGGGTATGAATACACACGCCAAGCCCGAAACCATGGAAGAGCGGCAAGATCGATAGAACCGTAGCACCAGGAACAGCTTGTTTAATAACTGACGTACATTGTACCCCTAAGGTATTAAAGTTCGCGTTTGAAAGCAGAACACCCTTAGGCGCACCGGTTGTACCACCAGAGTATAGAATTACCGCTAAATCACTACCGCTACGTTCTTCGTAATAGTTCCCTTGGTAGAAATAGGAGTTCGCGATAAAGTCTTCCCATAAAACAACACGGCTATCGTTATATGGTATCCTGACTTTTTTGATATGTAAGGTATTATAGAGCTTCTTCTTCAAGAAACCGAGGCCGGCTGAAGGACGAACGACGATAATGCGCTCTAGTTGCGCGGTGTCGCGGAGACGATAGATTTTATCAAAAACGGCATCGATAGTAAGAACATACTTCGATTCGGCAACTTTAATGTAGTATTCAAGCTCTTTTTCAGAAGATAGAGGGTGAACCATGTTACAGATAGCGCCGACCATATTAACGGCGTAAACCATCGTAATTCCCTCAGGTGTATTCGGCATACAGATTGTGACGCGATCGCCTTCTTTTACGCCGTAGTTTTTCAGTGCACGAGCGGCTTTCTCAATTTTTTTAACAAAGTTTTTATAGGTAACTTTATGACCATAGTAAACATAAGCTATGTTATCCGGCCATTTTTCAGCTGATTGAACAATCATATCAACCATTGAACAATCTGGATATTCGATATGAGCAGGAATCCCCTCTTCGTCATAAAATTGAAGCCATGGAGACTCTTTATATTCTTTTTTCTTATTCACAAAAATAACTCCTTTGTCTTATTATATCATAAGCGGGAAATTCTGAAAATATGATTAATTATTTAGCTATTCGCCGACTCTTAAATCGCTGTTTAAGCGGACCCAGTCAACGATGCGCTCAAGACTACGCGGTGGCGTTTTGATTAATTTGTTTTGTATACGAGAATCTAGTAAATCCCACCAATTCATAACCCTATTTGCAGCTTCGCCTTCAGGCATTTCTTCACCACCTCCGACCAAGAATTTCTCTGCTCCTTCGCCAACTGCATTTAGAAATCGTTTTTCTAACATCCAATTCACGAATCTTTTACAAGAAGTCTTATTAACGATGCCTGCTTGGGTATCAGGTTCGAGGTTGGTCCACCAATTCATGATCCTTTCGGTATTCTCTTCATTGGGTTCTTCTTTGCTAGTGATATACTTAATCCCGTCTTCACCTATAGAGTTCCAAAAATGATAATCTCTATCTAGACGATCGATATTTTCTTGAATACGACTGGCGTTTTCGGGTTTTTTGGATAGATCGTAGCTTAGATAATCCCCGGTGTCCGGAGGAATAACTCTCTTGTTTATGAGGAAAGTACGGAGTGTGAGGCCAATTCGATATCGCATATCGCTGAACCCGTTTTTAGTTTGATCATCGAGAGATTCCCACCATTTTTCAATAGCCGCCGTTTTCTCGTTGTTTAGAGGCTCTTTATCTTTCATATACTCAATGCCGTCTTCGCCAATTGAGGACCAAAAATGATGTTCTCTAATATCAAAATCTGCGGCGGTTTTAAATTCATCGCCAAGATCTATTTCCGGTTTAGAGGAAATAGGTCCCTCGATTTTCTCTATTTCTTCTGGTTTTTCAGCTGCATTGGCCTTCTTGCGGCGTTTACCGGCAAAGAAACTAAGAAGCCAAACGCCAAAGCCGGGGTGCTTCTTCATCTGTTCCTCGGCTTTATTCATTCGCTCAATTTCCTGTCCAGCAAATTCTTTAACTTTTTCGTGATAGATTCTAGCTTTTTCTAGGAATTCATCTTCGAGAATTCTGATTTCTTCCAGCTGTTTTTCCTTTTCCGCCTCTTCGGCGCGCTCTTTCGCTTTTTCCGCTTCGGCTTCTTTCGCTTTTTCCGCCTCACCTTCTTTCGCTTTTTCCGCCTCACCTTCGGTGGATTTGGTACGCTCACGATCTAGAGCAGTTTGTTTTTCTCGAGCTTTTGCTTGAAGTTCTTCCTTAAAGCGAGTAATCTGTTCGGGAGTGTATTTACCGTAGGACTCATATTCTTTGACGTTCTTCATCTCTTCGTCTAGCCATTCTTGGACTTCAGAATCTAATTTTTCTTCAGATTCTGTAGCCGTTTTAGCTTCGGTCTTTACCTCAGGCTTAAAAAGCGGCTCTTCAGCCTCAAAGCCCTCAGGATGTAGTAATTCGTCTAATAAAGTTTTTCTGTCACTCTGGGCTCCTCTTTCTGAAACCATCTTATCAACATAGCGAGCTAATTGGTTTTCGATAAGCCTTTTGACGTGATCTTCGGTCATCCGACCTTCTGCGGCGGCGGTAGTTAGTTTTTCCTTAATTCGATCAAACTCAGCCTGTTTATCTAGGGGTTTAGTATTGACTTCTGAAATGGAGCCAACTATGCCCTTTACCCTTTCACGATAATTAGCTAACTGTTCGCCTTCCTCTCTTGGATATTTTTCAACCATGTCTTTAATCAAGCCGGTGTATTCTCGATTCATTTCTTCGCTCGTTTTGTCCCGACCGTATTTTTCTCGATATTCGTCATAAGAAACAAGTTCAGTCCAAACAGCCATGTCGCTTTGGGTCCTTATACGTTCGCCATATTCTTGAGCCGTTTCTCCTTTTTTAATTGGATTTAAATCAAAAGTTGAAGTAGTTCGTTTCTTGCCGGTCCTGCTATTGAGGTTTGTTTCGTGTTCTCGCATTTCTTCTTCGGAAGGCAAGCGATGCGGGTCTAATATCTCTTCAGGCTTCGGTAAATCGGCGCGGGAAACCGTTTCCAGGCTAGCCCACTCTTCATCTGATAGTTGGTGATCATTTCTACCTAATTCGGGATTGCCCATTGTTTGTATTGCCTTTCGTTTAAGCGCTTTTTTAAATTGTAACGCTAAAGGTTATTTCTGTCAATTTTTTCCAACAAAAAACGAGCCGGTTTTCGACTCGTTTTTAGAGAAAGCTTATTTCTTCGCGACTGAAAGCGAAATTTTACGACCTTCTTTATCGATATCTAAGACTTTAAAGCTCTTTCTTTCGTTTAAAGTAAAGATCTTTTCCGGATCAACGTCGGAACCTTCGCCAAGTTCAGAAACGTGGACTAAAGCTTCGACCGCCGGAGAAATCTGTACGAATGCACCAAACGGAGTGATTCTCGTTACAGTTCCCTCGACTTTTGAACCCTTCTTAAGATTTTCAACTTCGGAAATCCATGGATCTTCAACGAGTTGTTTCATCGAAAGTGAGAGACGTTCTTTATCGATAGCAATAATTTTCGCTTCGATCGTATCACCAACTTTAACGTAGTCAGATGGGTTATTCACGCGTTCCCAAGAAATCTCAGAAATGTGGACTAAACCTTCGATACCATCAACGTTTACGAAGACACCGAAATCAACTACACCAGTCACGACGCCTTTAACGACATCACCAACTTTAAGCTCAGCGAAGCGTTCAGCAAGTCCGTCTTTAATCGCTTCCTTTTCAGAGAAGATGAGTTTGTTCTCTTTCTTGTTAGCATCAAGGATACGAACCTTAATACTCTTTCCAACGAGCGAATTTAAGCGCTGTAAGATTTCATCTTTATCAGAGGAACCAACGCGTGGATAATGCTCAGCAGAGAGCTGAGAAACTGGTAAGAAACCGCGAATACCTTCATATTCAACGAGAAGACCGCCACGATTTGCATCAAACGGCGTGACTTCAACAGTTTCACCACTGTCGAGTTTCGCTATGATTTCATCCCAACCCTTATCCTTCACAGCCTTGCGGAGCGAAAGAAGAACATAGCCATCGTTCATTTCTGCTTCAACTACCGAAGCCGTAACCTCGTCGCCAACGCTCAAGTTGCGTGCGAACGAAGCCTCGCGGCGCGGGACTAAACCAACACCTTGAGCTCCAAGATCAATTAAGATCTCGTGTTTTTTCACAGATAACACCTTTCCTTCGATAGTGTCGCCTGCGACAACCTTTTTGAATGAAGCTTCTTCTTTTTCTAGAAGTTCATCCATAGTGATTTTTTTGGCATTTGCCATAACTTAATTTTTTCCTTCCTTTGTCCTCGACTTAAGCCGAGAAAACTTGTAACATTATACCATACTCTATGCTATAATGGAAGTATGCATTTAGGGATAGACATCGGAGGGACAAAAACTTTAATCGCCTTGTTTTCTCGACGAGGAATAATCTTAAAAAAAATTAAGTTTAAAACCGCACAAGGTTCGAAGACTTTCTTGAACGATTTAACGGCCCATTTAAATGAGTTTAAAAAGTATAAGGTCCGCTCGATCATTGTCGCGATTCCGGGAGTTGTACAAAAAAATTATACAGTCAAATTTGGAAATCGTGATTGGAAAGAAATTGACATTTTTACCCCTATAAAAGAACTGTTCGATGCGCCAATTTATTTTGAAAATGATGCTAGTTTGGGTAGTCTTTATGAAGGATATCGACTTCCTGGACGGACAGTTTTTCTAACTTTTTCGACTGGAATTGGTGGTGGGGTTGTTGAAAAGAATCGGATTCTAAAAGAATCTAGCAGTTTCGAGCCGGGACATTGGAAATATGAGTATGATGGAAAAGTTTTAGAGTGGGAGGATATCGCGGCCGCAAGCGCGCTCGAAAAAGTTTATCACATCGATTATGCGACTGATTTAAGAAAAAAAGGGCAACTTGAGGAGGTAGCGAGACGTGTGTATGTCGGTTTACCGGACGTGATAAAGAATTACCATCCAGATACGATTGTTTTAGGCGGACCACTTGGTAAAATTTTTAGGTTATACGTTAAATACCTGCCCGGGGACTTAGGGGTAAAATTAAAACGTCCGAAACGCCCGACGGAATCGGTAATTTATGGTTGTTACATCCTCGCGAAACAAAAGGAGCGGGAGTAATTCCCTTTTAAATGCAGGATTTAATAAAAAAGTTACAATTAGATTTCCCGGAATTTAGTTTCAAGAATGGGAAAAGGTTTCTTTTTCGATATCCGAGGACGATTATGATAGGGTCTAGTGAACCGGATTCGGAGATATCGCTCCTACATGAGTTGGGGCATGCGATTCTAGGCCATAAAAGCTATAAGACAGACGTCGAAAGATTAAAGATGGAGACAGAGGCCTGGGAAAAAGCGAGAGAGCTAGCTAAAAAGTATCAAATAGATTTTAACGAGGAGATGATACAAAACGATTTAGATACTTATAGAGACTGGTTACATAAAAAGTCTCGTTGTCCAAAATGCGGATTAACGCGATTCCAAGACAAGGATAAGAAGTATCATTGCCCACGCTGTGAAAATCTGTGTTAGTCCGCGTGATATAATCTAAATATGAACCACGAAAGTTTACAGAATGAGAGTTATGAGAATCCTTGGGCGAATTTCTCGATACGAGAATTGCCGAAAACTAGTACGAATAAGGAGTGCGCGTTTTTTCTCCGAGAGATTGAACGAAGTGGAAAGACAGAAAAGGTAGCACATTTTATCGATGAGAAATTGGCGACTGAAGCTAAACAATATGACTCGGTCGAGAGTTTCTATGAGAGCAATCCGGGTTATGAAGATGAATTAGATCAAACTTTAAGTTTATCCCAAAAAGAAACCTTTAAGAACTATTCTGGGTATAATTTTGCGTGGATTAACTCAGTTGCGAGAGGTTTTTGGGACTATGAAAAGATGGGCGAGGAAACTCCGGAAAAAAGAGCGGAGGTTGAAAAAACGATTCGAGATATTAGCGAAGCAATTCCCTACGCGCCTTCGCCGAAGGAAGACTTTATGACTTTTCGTGGTACAAATTTAGATGCTTTTCGAAGTTATGGCGTAGAAAAACTGTCCGATTTAGAGAAATTAAAAGAACAGTTTTATCTAGATAGAGGATTTGCTTCGAGCGCCCTGGTGCGCGAGAATAGCTTTGTCGATAAAGATGAAAAATCCTTTTGGATTGATAATTCTAACGTCGAGATACGTTACCATATACCATCCGGCTCAAATGATTGTATAGCCTTATTTGATGATAGTCTAAGCTATTCGCCGGGACAAACTGAAGTATTGATGAACAGATGGGCGCTAAACTACGTATCTGATGTGAAGATAAATGACGATCGAGCGGTGGTTGATATGCTCTTAATTCCGCACGATTTATACGATTCGCCAAAGTAAAAAAAGAAGCGTTCAAATACGCTTCCTTTTTTAATCTAGGTTATTTAAGCCTTTTTTGCAGGGCCACGACGAGAGATTCGTCCACCCTTAGCACCAGCGATACGAGCTAACGCAGGGTTAGCAGCGAAACCACCGGTGTGACCATTTTGGCCACCTTTCTTACCAATACGAGCATAGAATTCTTTACCGTATTTGGCTTTGTTGGTAGCGGCAGCTTTCATGCCACCAGCTTTAGTTCCAGCCATTCTAGAACTCCTTCTGCCCACCATATTAAAAATTAATCACCACCCTTTTCGAGTGTATGTATAAATTATAGCATAGCGCTTCCGGTTTGTCAATACGCTTTTTCTTAAAAATATGTTCTAATATTTTTATATTTTCCGAACAAAAATTGTGGAATTTTTGAACAATTTGTGGAAAAAAGTACTTGACGATATGCATTTTGTGATATAAACTAGAGATAGTTTTAAGTAGATTAAACTGCGAGGCTACTTAAATCTATGTATGACCTATGAAGCTACCCCAAACGGGGTAGCTTCTTTCTATGTTATAATGAAAATATGAAGTTTGAGGATGTAGAAAACGCAAGAATTACTTATAAAAACGTTTTGACGAAGCGAATGTCGATTGCGTTTGGGGTCGTTATATTGATTTTTCTGATAACATTTATTTCTAAAGAAAGTAAAACTGGTGCTACTGATTTGTTTGACGTTTTTTTGACATTTTTCTTCTTTATCTTTGTGTCCATCTTTGCGACTACTATCGTTTTTCTAACAATAGGTAAATACCGTAAAGCTTATCATAGGGCTTATAAAGGATATTTTGTATATAACAGCCTTAATAGTGTTTTTTCTAAATTAACCTATGAACGCGAAGAAGGAATAAGTGCTGAGACGCTGAAGTCTACTGGGATGATTAATACTGGTGATCGTTACAGTTCGAATGATTTTGTACATGGTGAGTACAAGGACGTTGCTTTTACGCAGGCCGATGTATGTATCGAAGAAGAGCATACCGATTCTGACGGCAATACTACTTATGTGACGATTTTTAAGGGGCGATTTATGATTTTCGATTTTCCGAAGAAGTTTGCTTATCGCTTAGAGGTGGCCGAAAAAGGATTTAGGGCAAACTTAGTTCCCTTCGGTAGATCAAAGGATGGAAAGAAATTCGAAAGTATTGATTTAGAGTCGGGTGAATTTAATGATCTATTTAATACTTACGCAGAGGATGGATTCGAAGCGTTCTATATTCTAGATCCGGCTCTCATGAATAATATCTTAGAATTAGCTGAAAAACATAAAGGAAAGCTACTGTTCTGTTTCCTTGATAATCGTTTAATCGTGGGGTTAAAAGACGGAAAAGATGCGTTTGAACCGCCGAGCATCTTTAAGCCGATTGATGAGAAGGCTGAGACTAAGATAGTTGCTGAGGAAATTGGTTTAATTACAAGTTTCGTTGATCAATTAAAGCTAAATCGGAAGATATTCAAATAAAAATCCGCCTTTAAGGCGGTTCTACAGTGGTGGGGTTATGTGGACTTGAACCACAGACCTCGTCATTATCAGTGACGCGCTCTAACCAGCTGAGCTATAACCCCGTAATGTGGTGGAGTAACAGGGACTCAAACCCTGGACCTCTGCCTTGCAAAGGCAGCGCTCTAATCAACTGAGCTATTACCCCTTGTTCCTATATTTTAACCAAAATAGGAAAAAAGTCAACACCTGGGAGCCGTGTGCTATAATAGGCTTATGAATTATACTTTTAGTCTTGGTTGGATGTTTGGCGGAATAGCGATAATCGTTGCGGGCGGTTTGATCATCATTTTTTACCGTCAAATCGCTGAAAATCTCGCCAACGGCGTGTCGTCTTATGAAAAAGTGAAAATAGTCGGAGTAATAACGGTAATTGTCGGGCTTTTAGTGACAGCGAATTTACATACTTTCTTACTAGGCTTGATCGTTAAGCTATTATTGAATAGATAACTAGGGGGCAAAATTATAATAATATTCGCCGGAAACTAAGGTAGTTTTTCGTGCTTCAGCGAGCTCGGAGATAGTGGCAAATTCATAGCCTTGGTCATATAAAGAATCGATTAGAATAGGGACGGCGTCAACTGAAGTCGAGTAGATGTCGTGCATAAGAATAATAGCGCCATCGTGAACTTGTTCCAGGACAATCGAGACGATAGTCGAAGCATCGCGGTTTTCCCAATCTTCCGGATCGACGGACCATAAAATAAGGGGTGTATTCGTCGATTCAATGACCGCGTCGTTAATAAGACCATAAGGTGGACGAGTAAGTCTCGGGGTAGTGCCGAGAATACTGGAGAAGACAGATTTCGATTCGTCGACATCAGATTGGACGGCGTCTCTCGATAATACGGCTAGATTTTGATGATACATAGTGTGGCTAGCGATTTCATGCCCTTCCCTCCTAGCGCGCTTAACTATTTCCGGGCTATTGTCCGCCATAGTCCCGAGCATAAAGAAGGTTGCAACGGTGTTTTTCTCGCTTAAAATATCGAGTAGGGCCGGAGTCGTGGACGGAGACGGACCATCATCGAAAGTTAGAGCAACAAGTTTTTTCCCTTTTAAGGTCCGTTCGGTTGCCTTAACATGTTTAGACATCGGGGTGGTAGGAAAGGCGCCGGTCAATTCGGAACTCTTAGAGATCGTGTAGTCTAGGAGGTCTAAAGAAGCGATGGTGCCAATAAAAAGAACGACGAATATTTTCAACCACGGAAAACGAAGATTAATCCGACGAAAGAAAGAGGCTTTTTCCCTAGAGGACGATTTGACGGACGTACTCATACATCGTAATTCCCGCGGCAACACCGACATTAACAGAGCGCGTAGAACCAAAGCTCTCGATAAATCTTACATCGTCAGCTTTATCTAAGAGTTCTTTAGTGATTCCATTATTTTCAGATCCAAAGATCAAGGTCGTGTTTTTAATAAACTTCTTATTATTCAAGGACTCCGCGCGGGGAGTATTGTTTTCGATTGCGACTAATTCCCTGTTTTCTTGAGTTTTTAAAAAATCCTCTAGAGTCGCATGATGAACAATTTTTAAATATTTGTCGGTACACATTGCCCCGCGACGATTATATTTTTTCTTACCAATAATATGGACTTTTTCAACGTTAAAGGAATTCGCGGTACGGACAATAGAGCCGATATTAAAATCATGTTCGACATTTTCGATGGCGATCTCTAAAGGAGTACGTTTTTTCTCGAGTGCGGAAAAAACTTGTTCATTTTCCAAACCTTTGTACTCATCAACGAGATTTCGCGTGTCTTCCATATCTGTATTATATCATGATATAATGATTTTATAGATAAGGAGGTATATGGGATTTGATGAGTATCAGAAAAAGGCAAAGAAATACGATTTATTTGAACCAAATAAAGATTTAAAGGATGTTGGGTTTATCGAGAAGGTTTTAGGATTAGTTGGCGAGGCCGGCGAAACTGCGGATAAGATTAAAAAGATTTTAAGAGATAAAGACGGAATTATATCTGATGAAGATAAGGATTTAGTAGTAAAGGAACTTGGAGATACCTTGTGGTATATCGCCGCAATTTCACGATACCTAGATGTTCCCTTGTCAGAAGTTGCTGATGGGAATATTAACAAACTAGAGAGTCGCTATCAGAGAAACAAGCTACATGGAGAAGGTGACAAGAGATGAAGCTATTAGCGGGCTATAATCGAACAATTTTTAGTGTGTTATAATGCATTTAGAAGATGAAAAACGAGAGAATAAACAATCCCACTAGAGAAAACTCCGAAGATTGGCGCCTTAGTCTTGATGCGATAGAAGATCCGGTTGTTCGTAAGAGTATGATAGAGACTTATCGGGCGGAGAACTTCGGTGAAGATTTTGGTGATTCCCTACTTGAGATAGTTCGATCGGAAAAACTGAGTGAAAAAGAAAAGGAAAAAATACTAGACACGATTGGGGTGTGCAGAAAGTCGATCCAAAATATTGTTAGATTATATTCCGGATTTGATGATGGAAAATTCATGAAGAACTATGCGGTGGCGGCTCAGGAAAGGCTAACTGACGCAATCACGGTTTTTGGCGAGATAGCGAAAGGTAATGTAGCTGAGGTGGATTTAGGTTGGGCGGGACAGGTTAAGTTTGATTATGAGTCAGCGATAGAAGCATTAGGTTATGAAGCGGAGTCTTTAAAGATAATTGGCGGTACCTTAACGGATGTGGCGAATGGCGAAAAAGGGGCTTTTGCCGAAACGGTAATAGAGCCTGAGGGGGCCGAACAGAGATTACAGCGTACAATGTATAATTTTTATTCGCCTCGATATGGCTATGTTTTATTGTATACGAGGCCGGAAGGGTCGCACTCTTTTGACCCGATGGTTGAATATGGCAAAATTCGCAATAAATATGATGAAAATAGTGTAAATGCAGGCGTAGAGGCTTCGATTAGTTTGATTGCTAACCCGGTGGATCCTTTTTCCCTGCCGAATCCATTTCGGCCAGATCCTAGAGTGATACGAGACCCAGAAGACTATGATCCCTCTACGATGAATAAGGTAAGTGCGATTAGATTAGATCGTGAAGGACGCGTCCCCGGAGCTCCAGCTGATGATTATAACCGTGACCCAGTAAATCGATCAGGGATGATTTCGGTGGATTTAGCGGCGATTGGAGATAGGGCCGATACGCCGTCTGGGAAGATTGCTAGATTACTGAGCGTCGGAGGTAAAATACGTGAAGAGGGTCAGGGAGTAGAGTCCTCGCTTAATCACAATACAAGATGGTTTGATCAAAAACAATACGGTACGGCGGGCGGGTTCCGAAAACTAGTAAACTATGTTGATATGATAGCGAGAGGGTGGTGCGAAGAGCATGAACCCGAGAGGAAGGCTAAAAGTTTTACTAGGTTAAAACGAGAAGCGCTTCAAAGTAGAGGAAAAAAGGTTATAGATAAGCTAAAGCGAGCGGCTTAAGATTTGTTTTTGTTTTTTGGCATGAAAAAGCCCCCGGGGTTAACCGGAGGCAGAATAGGTTGTAGTTCAATTAGAAGAGTGATCTAATTGAACCGGTTGACAATCTAGGAAACTTACCACGTCGATTGCGGCTTTTTCCCAATTCTTCAACTACCCTACTTATTGTATCGTAATTGACCGGCAATTCGTGCGGCCAACTCGACTTCGAGTAATTGAACCCCTTTCTGGTAACCCTGTCGTAAATCACAAGATCACCATCGTCATTACTCATAATGGGTAATGCCCCATATCTATCCAGGGTATGAGGTGATTGATTAATACCTCGACCCTAAACGGGATACTAACTCGACCAGTAGGCAGCACGGCCTTTTCGTACACGGTCTCTTTAGCTCCCCAGTCTCCACCCTGCAGATGGCTAATATAGGAGCTCATACTTACGGCTCCCACAATCTGCCCTCTGCAGCAGACTATCATCTGATAAAGAGCCCAGATGAAGTCGGCGTCAGAACGTTTATATTCCTCTCTTGCCTCCTCAATCCGTTTTCTGTTTTCACGGATCACTGAGTTTAAAAACCTTTCGGTTACAAGTGGGGAATTCTCATCCCGTATCCAGCGAGGAGGATCTCCATAGATTGTTCTGGAGATATAGTAAGTATCTCCAGCGCTTTTCAGAGTATCGATAACGCAGTAGGTTCCTTCGACGTACTCTCTGCTGCTGCGTTGACCTCGGTTTACAGGGACACAATTCGTGCCTAAGCACATTTCCCTGTCGCAGTCCATTGTGATACTTTTTGGTATCGGGGCCAAGTGGGTGTCGATCATGAGATAAGGGATATTCATCTCGTCACCCCCTTCTTAGTGAGTTCTTTCAAGTTTTTTACAACTTGACAGTGGAGATACCAGGAAAAGGATTCTGCTGGTCCGTTAAAACTAGACCTTTCTTCCTCCACCCAGTCACCGTTCTCACGGAGAATAGTATTCTCCAAAGTCTCGTTCAGATATGGCAATCCATGTGTATCTGGAACGAGTAAATTCTCGCATCCATAGAAGGTTCTAAGGATGGTATTTTTACTCCCCTGTCTATCCATAATCAGATAAGGAGTATTGTCTCTTTTGATCCCGGAATACAGGATCAAGCCTTCGTTTAGGTTTGCTTCTGACATAGGAGCCAGAGCTACTCTGATGTTTACGAAATTAGCCATAACTAATTCCTTTCTTGCTAGAAAGCGTACCCCTGTTTATCTCCCCGGGGTCGGTAATATAGATACACGGTTGTTTGAGCGGTCCGTGTCCCGCCGTGTGATTGTTAAATGACTCTCGCTTATTCAATTCTTAAAGCGAGATAACTATGAATTAGATTAACTCGTGGTTATCTAGCTTTAAAGTGAAAGTGGGGTGGGTTTTTAGCCCACCCCTTTTATGAGCAGATTTACTGGTCTAACTCGCAGAGTAGACCCAAGTCATTTCCATTCTCATCGCAAACGATGTACTCTCGGTACGAGAGCTCGCTCTTTGTGAGGATGTTGGCACTGATTGTGCCATCTTTTTCTATGCCGTGCTTTACCCAGTAAGCCTTTCCGGGGAATCCAGTACTTGTGTTCCCTTTCGACTTGATGGACCAAGATCCATCGGGGTTATGGGTGATGTCGGCGCCTTCGAGAAACTCTGGGAACTCGTCATCGATAGGCTGAGCCTCGAAAACGGTCGCCTTTTTGTAGAACACCCCATCTTTCTCGATGAGATTAGTGGCGGCGTTCCAGATGCACCAGCAGTTCCAGCCAGTATTGGTGCTATCGGACTTTTCATAACCGATAACGGTGCCTAAGGGGGCGGTTTGATCGCCCTCTACGCAAGTGATGTGAAGCTTATCTCCATCAATGACGATAGAGGACTTCAGGAAGTTGGGGATGTCAGATTCGGTCAGGACGCGGATGGCGTCTTTCTTGGTTCCGGCAATTTTGTGGATACGGATAGTTTTTTTCATAATAATTCTCCTTGCGTTCGCCCGCCGGCATAGTATAGTTTTTAAATTGCAATCTTCAATGTATTACACATTTTCTTGATTGTTGCCACTATTATAACAAAAAGCTTATGATTTGTCAATATAACTATGGCAAATTTTACTTTTACAGGGGCTGGATATGTCAAAATTTGTCGAAATACTGTCGACAAAATGATAAAGCATATGTTATAATGAGGGTATGGATGAAGAATTATTAGTACAAACTGGACTTTCTAGAGTCCAAGCAAAGATATATTTATACTTAATTAAGAACGGGCAAAGCACTCCGACCGAGATTGCGACAGGGGTAGATGAGAATCGCACCACAGTTTACTCGGCGGCCGAGAAGCTTGAGAAACTCGGGGTTATTTCGCAAAAGGATAGGGGTAAAGTTTCAGCTTATGTTCCGAATCATCCTTCGGTTCTAGAGAGTATTGCTGAAAAACGCCTTCGTAATGTCGCAAGGCAAGCAAAAAATCTCGAGAGTAATCTTCCCTCTTTGATAAATTTTTATAATGAACATCAAGGTACTCCTGGGGCAGCGACGTTTTATGGCCAAGAGGGCGTAAAAATGATTTATGATAAGATACTAGCTACCGGTAAACCGTTTTATTTCGTACGAAGTCGTTTTGACGAGGTGGCGGATAAGGAGGCACTTGAGGAGTTCAAGAAGGCTCGAGTAGAAGCTGGTATAGAATCCGAAAACATAACACCTGAGGAATTTATGACCCTTTCTAATAAGGATATAAAGAAATGGTTGCTTACTAGGACCATTTTACCTTCAAGTGAGTATGATTCCCCTGTAGAAATCGATATTTTTGGAGATAATGTGGCGTTTATTAATTACAGTAAAAATGGGATGTCTACCCTTATAGAGTCACCGGAAATTGCAGATGCAATGAGGCAAATGTTCTTATTTGCGAAGAAATATATCCGTAAAGCTACGAATCAGGATGAATTAGATAAGAATTAAGATTGAGGTCGCGGCATTAGCTATTGCAAACAAATATGTAATACGGCGACCGTTGATAAGGAAGATTGTTTCAAAAATACCACAATTTAGTGCTACTATACTAATTAAAAGATAGAGATACCATAATGGTTATGATATAATCAGTTTATGAAAAGCAAGAAAACTCAGACTGCACCGCTAATAATACTTGCGGTTGTTTTTATTATCATAGTAATATTTGAAGCAGCTAACTTTTTCGTGGGAAAAAATGTGGTTTCTGCGACTTTTACAGATTTAGAGAATCTTCTTGAACTTACCCCTTATAGTGTGAAGATTCTAGATGAAGAACACAAATATGATGGAATAGTAAGAGATAGTTCTTTGATTGTGCAACTAGACCAGAAATACACCTTTAAATATGAATGTAGATATAGCATTATTCCAGACGATAGCGGCAATAAACCTTCCTGTAGTTATTATTCTGTGGATGATAGTTTTACGTCTTATGGATGTCTAGGAGAAAGTATTTTGCGCAATAATTATAGCGAATATAATCGTTTGATTACCAAATACCAGGAGGCTTTATCCGCTGAAGATGAGTTTGGCCATTCGATTGTCGCAAACGATCAAGATGTAATAGAGGATTTCTTTTATGACTTGATGGAAATTAATGATTTTAAGAAGGCTTACAATGCTTATTTGAGCATAAAATCACAAAAGAATCGCAATAGTTTCTCTTCGTGCCTTGATTATCTAAGGCTAAATAATGTCGCTGTAGATAATAAGGATTATCGTGGAATAGATTTGTTTGATTGGGCGAATCGTAAAGGAATAAAACTCGACTAACAAAAATCCGCCCTTAAAGGGCGGATATTCTTTAACAACTTAGTTGTGCAATTTTCATCTGTTAGTTTTTAATAATTAGCTTAACGTTACGTCTAAAATAGATGTTGTTGTGTTATAAGCTTACTTAACACAACCGTAACCGACCTAGCATTACGCATCCTCGCGGATTCGTAAGCATCAATTCCTTCTCAAGAAAGGAGGTAATCCATCGACACGTTCTCGTACCGATGCCTTGTTACGACTTAACCCCAATCATCTCCCCCACCTTAGGCCGACGAATCGGACTTCGGGTGTTGGTGA
>JAEEGL010991703.1_pt1 | contig 46614 bp, 33 predicted proteins | sample 9134231 | NCBI WGS metagenome assembly JAEEGL01 (sample SAMN16246548, study PRJNA631951) | gut metagenome | biome: gut microbiome; feature: rumen; material: fiber-attached | host: Bos | place: Iran: Karaj | collected 2018-10
AGGGAGAGGAAATGGCGGAAGGTCTTTTCGTAGAATCCGAAGCATTCTGCCGTGGCAAGGTCGCCTATGTGCTGGCTCACAAAAGCTTCCTTGCCCCGGGTCAGGCAGAAGGTGCTCTTCAATTCAGCGCCGACCCCTAAAATGCTTTGATCAGGTTTTCGGTTGTCGTGCGCCGGGAGCAGGGAGGGGGCGGGGGTATACCCCCTTGCACGCCGGATGGTGCATGATGAGGGCAGGCCTTTGTCTGGCCAGGCTGGAAAGACGACGGAATCATCTGCACGAACGACGATATCGCGGTCATGGAACAGGAAAAGATCGGCGATCCCGTCAAGCATGCGCCTGGCTTCCCGGTTTCCTATGCAAAGGGGGGTCCCTGGAGGGTTGCCGGATGTCATGACAAGGCAGTCAGGGGAATCTCCTGCATCCCCGCCGCAGAGTTCAGGATGGAAAAGCAGATGATGCAGGGGGGTCGACGGCAGCATGAGGCCTATGTCTCCCGTATCCGGAGACAATGAGCGCGGGAGTGAACTATGAGGGCAGATGACGATGGGACGGCAGGGGGATCCCAGAAGGATCCGGGCGTCGCTGCCTTGCGGTCCTATGTCGGCAAGATGCGCAGCAGCATCGATATCTGCTGCCATGACCGCCAGTGGCTTATGCGGGCGGTGTTTGCGTTCGCGGAGGCGTTGGATGGCGTCCGTGTTCCGTGCATCGCATACAAGATGGAAGCCTCCAAGCCCCTTTACAGCGGCGATGCGGCCTTTGCTAAGCTCGCGAAGCAGCAGCAGGACAGCCTCATCCCCTGTCGTTTCTGCGCCATGGACGCCGTAGCGGATAAGCCGGAAGGGGAGAGCGCCTCCTGCAAGGGCAGCGCTTGTGAAATCAGATCCGGGAGGGTCCGCTCGCTCAAGCCAAAGCATGGGGCCGCATTCGGGGCAGGCATTAGGCTGGGCATGGAAGCGCCGGTCGCTTGGAGAATGATATTCGTCGCTGCAGCGTCTGCAGAGGGGGAAGCATGCCATGGAGGTGACAGGCCTGTCATATGGGATCGACGTGGTGATGGTGTAGCGCGGACCACAGTCGGTGCAGTTGGTAAAGGCATAGCCAAATCGACGGTTGCCGGGGTCAGACATATCCGCAAGGCAATGGGCGCAAGGGGCGACATCGGGACTGACAAGCACGGCATGCCCCCGATGCGATCCTTCAGAACTGAGAAGTATCTTGAATTCCCCCTCATCGGTGACGACATCTGCATCGTGCTGGACGACGGAGGAGATCCTTGCCAGCGGAGGCAGCCTTTGGCTGAAGGTCGAGAACGATGCCAGTGCCGAAGGGGTGCCCTGCACTTCTATGCGTACACCCTCCGGGGTATTTTGAACGGAGCCTGTGAGTCCAAGGCATTGTGCCTCGCGAAAGATGAACGGCCGGAAACCGACGCCTTGGACTTGACCGCCGATAATGTAGATGACCCTTCTAAGTTCTTCCATACCTTATGTCATCATTGGTGCTGTTTGCTAACAATAAATATATATCAAGCGGATATCAAAATAAAGAGTTTGAAACGCAAAATTTTTCTTGAGTAACTTTTTCGCGTGATTTACCATATATTTTGCTGGTCATAGCTTTGTAATATCGAGTCGTGCGTTTATGTGCTGCAAAAATCAAACGTTGTTCTTCACCCGGCAGTGACTGTGGAAATGCCAGTTGCATGAAGGGATCTGACATGCCTTCTTTTTATATCCAAGATCGCACCCTTGGGCAGATGCTTGACGAGACCGTCAGGCGTTTTCCCGACCGTGATGCAATAATCTACGTTGGAAGCGGCACGAAGCAGACATGGCGGGAGTTTTCTGAGACTGTGGAAAAACTCGGGCGCGGACTCCTGGCGCTTGGTGTGAAGCCGGGAGAGAAGATCGCGCTCTGGGCGACGAATGTGCCATACTGGGTGGCCATGCTTTTTGCTGCGGCCCGCATCGGGGCTGTGTTGCTTGCCGTAAATACAAACTATCGTGACCACGAATTAAAGTATCTGATCAGCCAGTCTGAATGCGAGAATTTTGTTTGTCTCGATTCGTTTTTGGACTACGACTACATTGCGGCGTTGGACCGCCTCATACCTGACCTTGGGGAACAGCCTGAAGGCAATGTGCGATCGGCAGAATTCCCAAAGCTCAGGCGCGTTATATGCATCAGGGAAACAACGCATCCGGGGATCATCTCTCTTTCGAAAGTATTTGAACTTTCAGGAAGAGTATCACAACATGAATATGATGCAGTATGTTCCGGCGTTGTCCCTTCGGATGTCGTCAACATGCAGTACACTTCCGGGACGACAGGAGTGCCTAAAGGCGTCATGCTGACGCATGCCGGTATCGTCAGGAATGGATACAGTATTGGAGAGCGTGAAGAACTGTCAGAAAACGATCGCGTCGTCATCCCTGTTCCCCTGTTCCATTGCTTTGGGATCGTTTTGGGAGTGATGGCTTGCGTCTCCCACGGCGCAGCAATGATCATCCTCGAGAGTTTTTCTCCAGAAAAGGTCATGTCCAGCATAGAAGCCGAAAAGGCTACGGTTTTATATGGCGTGCCTTCCAATTTTACTGCCATATTGGGGCACAGGCGGTTCAAGCAATATGACTATGGCAGTTTAAGAGCTATTTTGATGAGTGGTTCCGTGTGCCCTGAGCCTTTGATCAGGCAAGTCTTGCGCACGATGGGCATCGATGCGGTGTATATCCCTTACGGGCTGACAGAGGCATCGCCTGTCATCACGATGACCGCTGCGGGTGACACGGATGCGCATCGATTCTTTACCGTGGGCAAGGCCCTGGATCATGTCGAGGTCCAGATACGGGATGTTGCTACGGGATCGCCCCTTGCTCCGGGAACCCCCGGTGAAGTGTGCTGCCGCGGCTATAATGTCATGAAGGGGTACTATAACATGCCTGAGGCAACGGCCGAAGCCATCACAAGCGACGGCTGGCTGAAAACGGGTGACTTGGGCGTGCTTGACGATGAAGGGTACCTGACGATCACCGGCAGGATCAAGGATATGATCGTGCGCGGCGGGGAAAACATTTACCCGCGGGAGATAGAAGAAGATCTTTTGCGCATGCCGGGGATTTCCGACATCCAGGTCGTTGGCGTGCCTTCCAAGCGTTACGGTGAAGATGTGGTCGCCTTTATCATTGCCGCACAAGGATATGCCATCGGTGCAGAAGACATCCGTGAATTCTGCCGGGGCAGGGTGGCATGGCACAAAGTTCCTAAATATGTCGTGTGTGTCGATGAATTTCCTAAAACAGCAAATGGAAAAGTCCAGAAGATCAAGCTCAGGGAAAGGGCACTGGAGTTGTTCCCTGATGCAAAATGATCGCGTTGGATATCTGGCTGCAAAAGGATTTGACACGGAACTCCGTGATGAGCTTGAAAGGCATGGCGTCCATGTCAATGCCATCCGGGGGCGGCTCCTCCTTGCCGATGGATATCATCCTGCTGCCTGGGCACAGAACATATGGCTGGACCCTGTCTTCCTGCCGGTATCTTCGATCGGCAATGCCGTTAAAGCATTGAAAGCGATCCAGAGGAATTGGCATCTGCACCCCACGGGCAATTATCGCCGTGCAGCGCTCATCGAACAGCAGTTGCCGCCTGTCAAGCATAAGGCCATGACGTTTGGAGAGCCCGCGCCACAGTCTCCGCTTGGCTCATGGACGCTCTGGGAAAGCGATATGCTTTTGGCATCTGCCGCCTGTTCTTCTCCCTTTCCAGACGGGGAAGTCCGTTTCGTAGAGGATAAAGCCAATCCTCCGAGCCGCGCTTATCTGAAATTATGGGAAGTTTTCACCGTGACAGGCGTCAAGCCTGATAAAGGCGATCTTTGCATCGATCTTGGAGCTTCGCCGGGCGGATGGACATGGGTGCTCGCCTCGCTTGGGGCCCATGTCTTCAGCATAGATAAATCACCGCTGGAGCTCTCTGTCGCGTCGATGGATAATGTGGATTTCTGCCAGGGCAGTGGCTTCGGGCTCGACCCGGAGACCGTTGGCCAGGCAGACTGGTTGTTCTCAGACATGGCCTGTTATCCGGACCGGCTGCTGAGGACGGTACTCAGATGGCTGGAGCATGGCGCCGCACTTAACTATGTGTGCACGATCAAGCTTCAAGGCAAGACCGACCATGATATCGTTCAGTCGCTAGGTGAGATACCAGGTTCTAAGCTGATGCATCTGTCTTGCAATAAGCATGAGCTCACCTGGATCAATCTTGCGCAATGGCGCAGCCGGTCTCAGTCCGGCATCGATGCTGCACGCCCATTGAGAAGCATTGCCTGAATGTAATCGACCGTCTGCCTGTCGACGGGTTCGATGGCAAAGGTGTTGTGGCACATGCCGCATTTGATGTTCATCGATTCGAAGGGCTGTATCAGCATGGCTTCCTGATGGCAAAAAGGACAAGGATACGCAAAAAGCAATGCCATCCTTTCCGGTTTAACAGCTTTTTTGTGCAGCATCACGCACCTTATCACCGTAAAAGCAGGCTCGTTCCTGTCATTTCTGCAGGGACCGTTATCCCCAGGTGGTCGAGTAGGGTAGGCATGATGTCGCAAAGCCTGCCGTCTTTAAGCGGCAGGAGCGTGCCGTTGTCCATGAGCACGAGGGGCGTCTTGTTCAACGTGTGGGCCGTATGGGGCTGGCCATGGTCATCGAGCATCTTCTCGACATTGCCGTGGTCGGCGGTGATGCATAGGACACCATTGCGCCCGCGGACCGCTTCGGCAATCGCAGAGGCACAGGCGTCGACTGTTTCGCATGCTTTGATGGCGGCCTGCAGGTTGCCAGTATGTCCGACCATGTCCGGATTGGCCAGGTTGCATACTGCAAAATCGTACTTTCCGGTCGACCATGCCTCGATCAGTTTTTTCGTGACGGCATGCGCGCTCATTTCAGGCTTCAGATCATATGTGGCCACGTCCCTGGGAGATTCTATCAGTATCCTTTCCTCACCAGGAAACGGTTCCTCTTTGCCGCCGTTGAAGAAATAGGTGACATGGGCATACTTTTCCGTTTCAGCTATGCGAAGCTGGCGGCAACCCATCTGGGAAAGCAGTTCCCCCATCGTGTTTTTGAGATTGTCCTTGTGAAAGGCCACGGGGATGGGCAGCGAGGCATCATAGGACGTCATCGAGGCGACCCCGGCAAGGAGGGGGAGGTGTCCCCGGTCAAAGAAGGAGAAGTCGGGATCAGTAAGGGCGTGGGCCAATTCCCTTCCACGGTCGGCGCGGAAATTGAAGAAGAATACGCCATCATTATCTTGTATGGTGGATTCCGATGGATCCAGGAAGATCCTCGGTTTTAAAAATTCATCTGTCTCACCCTGGGAATATGCCTTGTTCAGTTCCGCGACGGGATCATGCGAAAATGAGCCGGTGCCATGGATGAGGGCATCCCAGGCGATTTTGATGCGTTCCCAGTGCTTGTCCCTGTCCATGGCATAAAAACGTCCGGTCATGTCGGCAAGCTCGCCACCATATTTCGTGGTGAGGTCTTTGAGGCGGGCCACGTATTGGACGGCTGAAGTCGGCGGAGTGTCTCGGCCGTCAAGAAATGCGTGGACAAGGGTCTTTATGCCGTGCTGCTGCGCTAGTGCCAGCAGGGCTTCCACATGATTGATATGGCTGTGGACGCCGCCATCGGAAAGAAGCCCGCATAAATGGAGCCTCCCATCCTTGGACGATACTGCTTTGAGAAGCCCGAGCAGGACAGGATTTTTTGAAAATTCTCCGGATTCTATGGAAATGTCTATCCTGGTCATGTCCTGGTAGACGACCCGTCCAGCGCCAATATTCAGGTGTCCTACTTCCGAGTTGCCGATAAAACCTGAAGGAAGGCCAACAGCGCGGCCAGATGCCTCCAGGCAGGACATTTCCCTGCGGCGGAACAAACTGTCCAGGAATGGCGTTTTGGCGCAGGCGGCAGCGTTGGACGCGCTCTCAGGCGCCAGTCCGTAGCCATCAAGGATGAGCAATAATGTCGGCGATGATAAGGACATAGTCTTTCCTTTATTGTTTATGCAGAACAGGAGAGGGGGAGCAAAGAAAAAAACATTCAGCTTTTGGCCGGAGCTTCCGGTGCGATCGGGGTCGCGCCGTTCAGGAGCTCTTCGAGTTTGTAACGGGTCCGGGCGGATTCAAGAAAGATATGCAGGATGATGTCATTGAGATCGACAAGGATCCATTCTCCTTCCTGATATCCTTCTGTATGCATATGCTCGAATTTGTTTTCCCTGCAGGTTTCCGATACCGCATCGGCAAGGCTCCGGGCGTGGCGGGATGAAGATGCGGTGCAGAGGATGACGACTTCAGCCAGCGGATCGCCTGGTGGAAGGGAAAATGCAGAAATATCGCGGCATTTATGTTCAAGAAGTGATCGGGAAACGATGGCAGCCTTTGCGGTTGCAGGCAATTGTGAGTATTTTTTATCTTTTGTCATTGCTACCTCTTTCTGTTAAGTTCTGTGTGGAATGTATGCTAAATCTTAAAGTAACGCAAATAGTAGATCGCTTGCTTCCATTGCATGGCAGGGAATCGGAGGGAGGATCCAGGCAGATCTGCGATGGACAGGACGATAGGAGCACGCCAGACATGATAGATTTCCATATCCTGGTCGATCCCATGCATGCGGCAAAGGATCGCTTTGGCATTGGCAGCGCCCTTGCATCGGCGAAAAGGGCAGGCATCCGGCACGCCGGGCTCATCGTTGCCTGTGAAGGGCTTGATTTCCGTTTTATGCCAGGATTCAGCCATGCAGTGCGCACGATGAGCCTTCACCTTGGGATCACCGCTTGGCCCGGAGTGGAATTAGTGCATATCCCCCAGCCATTGTTGGAAGAAGCGGTATCGAGATCCCGGGAACATGGCGCCCAGCTTGTCCTTGCGAGAGGGGAATGCCTTTATGACAATGCGGAGCGGGGATTGAACCTGGCAGCGATCAGCGCCGGGATAGATATTTTATCATGCCCCGGCATCTTGGATGAGGAAGCTGCTGGCCTGGCAGCGGAACGGGATATCAGTGTCGAATTCAGTTCATCTCCCCGGTGCGGCATCGCAGCAGCGCAGACAGTCATGAATTGCCTGCGTGCCGGATGTTCCATGGTATGCGGCAGTGCGGCCACCTGTGCGGACGAATTGCCCACGGAACATTTATGGGAGCATCTCATCAGGGGATCCTGCAGTGAACGCCATGTCGCGGATCGGTTCCGCGCCCATTTATCACAGAGCGGCATGAGGCTTGCCCAGAGGATGATGCAGTCAGAATTAAAAATTAAAAAATCTATCAATAATGCTTGACGAGGATGGTAACCTCGGATAAAAGGTTTCACGCAGTTGCAATGCTCATGTAGCTCAGTTGGTAGAGCGCATCCTTGGTAAGGATGAGGTCAACAGTTCAATTCTGTTCATGAGCTCCACAACAGCCTGTCCGGGATGTAGCGCAGTCTGGGAGCGCACTTGAATGGGGTTCAAGGGGTCGCTAGTTCAAATCTAGTCATCCCGACCAAAAATCATGGCACTCGTTTTGAGTGCCATTTTTCATTTAACAAAACCAGTTTGCTGAACAAAAAGGGGACGCACAAAGGCGTCCCCCTTCCATAATGTTCAAAAGCCGTTATTTGGCAAGCTCGGTCAGGTCGTCAAAGCGTTCCTGGTATTGCTTGGCCATGGTGCTGCGGAGTTCCTTGGCAAGCTCGGGCTTGGCTTTCTCGAGCTGTGCATAACGGTTTTCACCGAGAAGGAACTCTTCGAGCGTGCCGTCAGGGGCCTTCTTGTAGTCGAGGACGAAGGGATTCTTGCCCTCTTCCTTAAGAAGCGGATTGAAGCGGTACAGCGGCCAGTAGCCGGTCTGAACGGCGAGCTTGGCTTCTTCGAGGCTGCGCCCCATGCCCTTGCGGATGCCCTGGTTGATGCAGGGAGCGTAGGCGATGATCAGGGAAGGCCCGTGATACGCTTCCGCTTCCTTGAATGCCTTGAGCACCTGGTTCATGTCTGCGCCCATGCTGACGCTGGCGACATAAACGTAGCCGTAGGTCATGGCCATGCGGCCAAGTTCCTTTTTGCGGACGGGCTTGCCTGCGGCGGCAAACTTCGCAATGGAGCCGAGCGGGGTGGCCTTGGAAGCCTGACCGCCTGTGTTGGAGTACACTTCCGTATCGATGACGAGGATGTTGATGTCCGCGCCGGAGGCGATGACATGGTCAAGGCCGCCGTAGCCGATATCGTAGCCCCAGCCGTCGCCGCCGAACACCCAGAAGGACTTCTTTGTGAAGAGGTCCTGCATGTCGAGGATCTTGGCAAGGGTCTCATCGACGGCAGCGCCAGCGTAGATCTCTTCGAGCACGGCATCGCCGTATTCCTTGGAAAGTGCGGCGTCGTCCATGTTGGCGAGCCAGTTGCCAAGGGCTTCTTTAAGGCCTTCGGCAATGCCGGGCTTCTCCATGGCCGCGCGGCAGACGTCGGCGAGACCGTCACGGCGCTGCTTGTAGGCGTCATGCATGCCAAGGCCGTATTCTGCCGCGTCTTCGAACAGGGAGTTGCCCCATGCAGGTCCGAAGCCGTCCTTGTTCTGGCAGTACGGCGTAGTCGGCGCAGAACCGCCCCAGATGGAGGAGCAGCCCGTGGCGTTGGCGACGATCATGCGCTCGCCGAACAGCTGGGTGATGAGCTTGACATACGGTGTTTCGCCGCAACCCGCGCACGCGCCGGAGAATTCGAGCAGGGGCTGGCAGAACTGGGAGCCCTTCAGCGTGGCACGGTCCATCAGGTTGTCCTTGATGGAGATGTTTTCTTCGGCGAACTTGAGGTTGGCGACCTGGGCTTCCCGCTGGGATTCCAGCGGCTTGAGCACAAGGGCCTTTTCCTTGGCGGGGCAGGTGTTGACGCAGGATCCGCAGCCAAGGCAGTCTTCGGCATAGACCTGGATGCGGAATTTGAGCCCCTTGAGTTCCTTGCCGTTGGCGTCGATGGTCACGAAGCTTTCCGGAGCGTTCTCAAGCTCTTCGGGAGAAGCGAGGACGGGACGGATGGCGGCATGGGGGCAGGCCATGGAGCAGCGGTTGCACTGGATGCACTTGGAGGCATCCCATTCGGGGATGTCGACGGCGACGCCGCGCTTCTCGCAGGCCGTTGTTCCCAGCGGGACGATGCCGCGGGGGTCAAAGGAGGAAACGGGCAGCTTGTCGCCCTGCTGGGCAAGGATGGGCCGCACGACATTGGCGATGTACGGATCGGAGTCGCTGTAGATGGAGGGCGTGTCGGCAGCTTCAGCCCAGGATTCCGGATACTTGATCTCCGTAAGGGCTTCAAGGGCCTTGTCGACGGCGGCAATGTTCATGTTGACGACTTTATCGCCTTTCTTGCCGTAGGTCTTCTTGATGGCCTTTTTGATGTATTCGATGGCATCGTCGATGGGCAGGACGTTCGCCAGCTTGAAGAAGGCCGTCTGGGTCACCATGTTGATGCGGTTGCCGAGGCCGACTTCAGACGCGACCTTGACGGCATCGACGTTGAAGAACTTGAGGTGCTTTGCGGCAATGACGCGCTTCATCTGGCCAGGGAGCTCGCGTTCCATGTCTTCGAGGGTGTGCCAGCCGGAATTGAGGAGGAACGTGCCGCCTTCTTTGATGCCTTCAAGGATGTCGTACATATTGACATAGGAATCCTTGTGGCAGGCGATGAAATCGGCGCTGTTCACCAGGTAGGAGGATTTCAGGTAGGATTTGCCGAAGCGGAGGTGAGAAACGGTGAAGCCGCCGGATTTCTTGGAGTCGTAGGCGAAATAGCCCTGGGCGTACATGTCGGTGTTGTCGCCGATGATCTTGATGGCGTCCTTGTTCGCGCCCACGGTGCCGTCGGAGCCCAGGCCGAAGAACTTGCACTGGACGGTGCCGGCGGGCACGGTGTCAATGTCTTCGCCAAGCTCGAGGGAGAGATTGGTGACGTCATCATCGATGCCGACCGTAAAGTGGTTCTTCGGGGAGGCGACGAGCATGTTGTCAAAAATGGCCTTGGCCATGACAGGCGTGAATTCCTTGGATCCGAGGCCGTAGCGGCCGGCGATGATCTTGGGGAACACGCGGATCTGGTCGCCGTTTTCCACAAACGCCGTGCAGACGTCCTGGTACAGGGGCTCGCCAAGCGCGCCGGCTTCCTTCGTGCGGTCGATGACGGTGAGGGTCTCGACCGTGGAGGGGAGGACGTTGAGCATATGCTGGGCGCTGAACGGACGGTACAGGCGCACCTTGAGCAGACCGACGCGCTGGCCCTGGGCCATCAGGTAATCCACGACTTCCTCGATCACGTCGCAGGATGAACCCATGGCGACGATGACGCGGTCCGCTTCCGGATCGCCATAGTAGTCAAAGGGCTTGTAGCTGCGCCCGGTGATGGAGGCGACGCGCTTCATGGCGTCGACAACGATGGACGGAACAGCATCGTAGTAGGGGTTGCTGGCTTCGCGGTTCTGGAAATAGATGTCAGGGTTCTGAGCCGTTCCGCGCTGATGGGGATGCTCGGGATTCATGGCGGATTCGCGGAAGGCCTGGACGTTGTCCCAGTTGACGACCTTGCGGATGTCTTCGTAATCGATGACGTTGATCTTGCGGATCTCATGCGAGGTGCGGAAGCCGTCGAAGAAATGGCAGAAGGGGACGCTGGAATCGATGGCGGCGAGATGTGCGACAAGGGCCAGGTCCATGGATTCCTGGGGGTTGTTGGAACACAGGAAGGCAAACCCGGTCTGGCGGGCCGCCATGACGTCCTGGTGATCGCCGAAGATCGAAAGGGCATGGGATGCCAGAGCGCGGGCGGAAACATGGAAAACGCCGGGGAGGAGTTCGCCGGCGATCTTGTACATGTTGGGGATCATCAGGAGCAGGCCCTGGGAGGCCGTGAAGGTCGAGGTGAGGGCGCCGGCGGCAAGAGAGCCATGGACGGCGCCGGCGGCGCCGGCCTCGGACTGCATCTCACGGATGTTGACACGCTGCCCCATGAGGTTTTTCTGTCCCTTGGCGGACCATTCATCCGCAAGCTCGCCCATGACGGAAGACGGAGTGATCGGATAGATCGCGGCTACGTCGCTCAGCGCATACGCAACATGGGCTGCCGCCGTGTTCCCATCCATTGTCTTCATGTGTTTAGCCATAGTTCCTCCTCAGGATAACCGCCGGAGCGGGGAAGGTGATGACAGAAATTTCTGCCGTTTTTGCAAATAAAACGCTATATTAGTCAACCGGCAACATTATATTCCCAGAGATGCAAAATATCAATGCTTTTTTCTGGGCAAAATCAGGCTTTGCGGGTGTCAACTGCTCCTTCCGGACCACGACCTGTCTGCCTCACCCATGAGCGCGTAGGTGAGCATGGCGGCGGCGAAATCGGACACGACATGGCCCCGGCGCGGCGCGAGCTCAACGACGTCAACGCCTATGATACGGCGCTGCAGGCTCAGGGCATGGATGATGTCGAGAGCCATCTGCCAGCTGAGTCCTCCGGGTACGGGAGTGCCGGTCTCCGCGATGACGGAGGGGTCCAGTCCGTCGACATCAAACGTGATGAAAATATCCCGTGGAAAGGCATCGGGCAGGGTGACGCCGCGCGTGCCTTCGTGATGCAGGCGCGGGGCGTCCCAGGAAAGGATGGAGTACCGCTCCCTTGCCTCCAGTTCTTCCCGGCAGAAGATCCTGTTGCCGAACTGGATCAGGGGCAGGCGGAGGTCGCACACGGCGCGGCGCATGACACAGGCGTGGCTCCATTTCGTGCCGTCATAGGTGTCCCTGAGGTCGGCGTGAGCGTCAAACTGGATGACGCCGAATGTTCCATAAACATCACGCAATGCTTTAAGTTCGCCGTAGGTGAGGGCATGCTCCCCGCCCAGCGCGACCGGTATGGCATGGCACTGGAGGGCGCTGCGCACGGCGCTGGCGATCCGTTCCATGACCAGTTCCGGTGTCCCTGAGCAGTCGATGTCCGGCTGTGTGAAAATGCCTTTTGCCCCCGGATAGCCGGTGCCGTCATAGAGCTCAAGCTGATCAGAGGCTTCCAGGATGGCATCCGGGCCGTGGCGCGTGCCCCCCATGTAACTCACGGTGGCTTCATAGGGCACAGGGATGACATGGAAACGGGCGTCCTGCGGAGCGCAGGATGGTACTTCGGAGGACAAAAAACGTTTGGGATTTTCGTTCATGGGAAGGGGCCCTTGGCTGAGGTTATCCAGGCAGGCCGGCCTACGCGGCGGGCGGGCGGCCCGGCAGCCGATCGTCATGACCGCGTCCGAAGATCCTCCGCACGACGGCGGCGAAGCGTTTGCCGAAGCGGTCAAGGTAGACGTAGTAGACCGGCGTGATGTACAGGGTCACCAGCTGCGAGAAAAACAGCCCTCCCGCGACGCAGATGCCGATGGGCTGGCGCGATTCCGCGCCGGTGGCTCCAAGGCCGAAGGCAAGGGGCAGCGCCCCCATGATGGCCGCAAGGGTCGTCATCAGGATGGGGCGCAAGCGTATGAGGCAGCCCTGGACGATGGCTTCTTCGGATCCAAGGCTGCCCTTGCGCTCGGCGGAAAGGGCGAAGTCAAGCACCATGATGGCGTTTTTCTTGACGATGCCGATGAGCATGATGATGCCGACAAAGGCTGTCATGTTCAGTTCCGCGTGGAAAAGCCAGAGGCAGAACAGGGCGCCGAATCCTGCGGAGGGGAGGCCGGACAGGATCGTGATGGGGTGGATGAAGCTTTCGTAGAGGACGCCGAGGACGATGTAGATCAGCAGCACGGAAACGATAATGATGATGATCATGTCGTGTACGGAGCGCTGGAAGTCCTGGGCCGTGCCGACCAGGCTCCCCGTGACGGAATCCGGCAGCAGGTCGCCGGCAGTGGCCACGACTTCGGCCATGGCGTCGCCCATGGCATAGCCTGCAGACACATTGAAGGAGACGTTGACCGCAGGGAACTGGCCGCGGTGGATGACATTGAGAGGTCCTGCTTCATACTGCCTGGTCACAAGCGTTTCCAGCGGCACGAGCTTGCCGGCGGAGGACCTGAGGTACAGGGAGTCAAGGACCGCTGCGTTGTCCTGGCGTTCCCTCAGCACCTCCATTTTGACGGTATAGTCGCTGACGTCGGTGTATATGGTCGATACTTCCCGCGTGCCGAAGGCGGAATAGAGCGCGTTTTCTATCTGGGAGAGGGTTATGCCCAGCATGGTGGCCTTGTCCCGGTCGACGACCAGCCGTATCGATGGGTTGAGCAGCTGCATGTCCGTGCTCACGTCCCGCACGCTTTTCAGCTGGCGCAGGGCTTCCTCGACACGCCGGGCGGCGCCGTACAGCTCACTGGTGTCGCTGCCGACGAGGGTATAGGAATAGATGCCTGTGGTGTTGCTGCCGGCGCCCTGGATATTCGCGTTGCGCAGGGAGACCATCAGCGTGGCGCTGGTGTTCAGCTGCCTGCGGAGGCGCTCGATGACGGCGTTGATGCCGTCCCGTTCGGCGATGGGCTTGAGGCGTATCATGATGGTGGCCGTATTGGTGTCGGCCCGCATCCCTCCGCCGATATTGGTCACGTAGCTGCGCACGGCGGGATCCGCAGCGATGATGGGATGGAGCTTCTGCACGGCGCTCACGAGTGCTTCGAACGAAATGGATTCTTCGGCCCTCACCGTCACGCGGATGCGGCCGCCGTCGATCGCGGGAAAATATCCCGTGGGCACCAGCGATGCAAACCACCACGTGCCTGCGATGAGGGAAAGGGAAAACAGAAAGGTGAGGAACTTGTGGCGCATGACAGCGCGCAGGCTGCGTTCGTATGCGGCATGGACGGCGTTGAAGCCCCGTTCCATCAGGGCTTTCAGCCCGGAACGCCGCACATGCAGGGATGCATCGTTGAGGAACACGGCGCACATCATGGGCGTGAGGCTTATCGATACAAAAAGGGACACGGATATGGCGATGATGATCACGGCAGCGAATTCAAAGAACATCCTGCCGGCCGTGCCCGGAAGAAAGAGCAGGGGGATGAACACGGTGCCGAGCGAAACGGTCATGGACAGGATGGTGAAGCCTATCTCTCCGGCACCGTCCATGGCTGCAGCCAGCGGCGCCTTTCCCATTTCCCTGTGGCGTATGATGTTTTCTAGCATGACGATGGCGTCATCGACGACGAATCCCACGACCAGGATGAGGGCCATCAGCGACATGTTGTCCAGGGAGAATCCCCAGAAAAGCATGATGGGAAACGTGGCGACCACCGAAAGGGGCAGGGCCAGGCTGGGGATGAGCGTTGCCATGCCGTCCCGCAGGAAGGCATAGATGACGATGACCACGAGCAGTATCGTCAGCAGCAGGGTGAATTCCACTTCCTCCACCGACTCCCGGATGGGCACGGCGGTGTTTTCAACGATGGAGAGCTCAACGGCAGGGGGAAGGGAGGCTTCGATGGCCGGCAGGATGTCAAGCACGTCGCTGACGACCTGAACCGTGTTTCCCCCGGGCTGCCGCGTCACCTGCACGGTCACGCCGGCACTGCCGCTGATGAAGCTCGCCTGGTTGGTCTCTTCCACGCCGCTTTCCACATCGGCCACTTCCCGGAGCCTGACAGGGGATCCGTTGCGCCAGGCAACGATGATGTTCGCAAATTCTTCTGCCTTGACGAGTGAGCCGCTTGCCTTGATGTTGCGTATGCGCGCCGAGCCGTCCAGTTTCCCCGTCGGAAGGGTGACGTTCGCGGCGTCGATGGCCAGGCGGATCTCATCGGAGCTTATGTCCCGCGCAGCCATCAGTTCCGGGCGGAGGTTCACCCTGACGGCATAGCGCTTCGCGCCGCGCACGTCGGTCCTTGAAACGCCGCGCACCATGGACAGGCGCTGGGACACGTAGTTTTCCGCATAATCGGTGAGCTGCTGCCGCGTGATGGAATTGGACGTCAGCGCGAGCGTGATGACGGGCAATGCGTCCGGATTCACCTTCCAGAACCGCGGCATCTGCGTCATGGTATCGGGCATGCGGGAATACGCGATGGAAATGGCGGACTGCACATCCAGGGCCGCACCGTCGATATCCCTGTCCATTTCGAATTCCACCACGACCTGGGTACGCCCCAGCTTGTTGGTGGATGTCATGCTCTTGATGCTGGATATGTTGGAGAGCTGCTTTTCAAGCGGCTTGGCCACAGAGGTGGCCATCGTTTCAGGCGAAGCGCCGCTCAGGTTGGCATTGACGATGATGATGGGGTATTCGATGTTGGGGTTTTCACTGAGGGGCAGGCGGAAAAAGCTCATGATGCCGAAAGCGAGGATGCCCAGCATGATGAGCGTTGTCCCCACAGGACGGCTGATGAAAAGGGATGAAATGTTCATGGCTTTCCATGCCCGGGACCGGCGGTGCCGCCGCCAAGGCGCACGGCAATGCCGTCCTTCAGGCGGACATGCCCTTCCAGCACGACCATCTCGCCCTCGTCCAGGCCGGAGGAGACAGCCGTATAGCCGTCGGATTCGATATCGATGGACACTGTCCGGATACGCGCTTTCTTATCTTGGGACACGACGTAGACGAAGGGTCCGTCGGGGCCGAGCATGATAGCGCGGCTCGGCACGGCGATCGTGCCCCTGCGGACGTCCAGCTGCAGGAAGACGCGCAGGAATTCCCCGGGCCACAGTTCCCCGGTTTCGTTGTCAAAGCTGGCTTTAAGCGGCACGGTGCCTGTGGAACTGTCCACGTTGCCCACATAGATGACGCGTCCTGAGACCGCATTGCCGCTTTTCGTCCTGGACATGGCCGCCAAGCTGCCGGACAAGGCATTGGCACGGATCGTGGGAAGATGCTTTTCAGGGATGCTGAAGTCGATTTCCGCCGGGGACACCTTGTCGATCGTCAAAAGCTGATCCTGCGTCCTGAGCACGTTGCCGGCATCCACCAGCACGTTCTGCGCCCTTCCGCTGATGGGGGCGCGGATCTCGCAGTAGGAAAGGTCAAGCAGAGCCTTTTCAAGGGAGGCCTCATCTTCCCTGACGGCAGCCTGGGCGGCAATGAAGGCGACGCGCATGGTTTCCGTTTCGGAGGCGCTGGAAAAGCCGCCCTTGCTCATCTTCTGCGCACGAGAAAGGTCATCGCGGGCCTTGGCGAGCTTGGCGCGGTCGCTTTCAAGGCGGGCCGCGGCCTGCTTATGCGCTATGGCGTAGGGAGCCTTCTCGATCTCAAAAAGGAGCTGGCCCTGGCTGACATCATCCCCGTCCCGGACCAGGACCTTCTGCAGCTCCCCGGCTGTCCGGGAAACAAGCGTGACAGTCGTGGAGGGCTTTATCGTGCCCACCGCCTCGATGATAAACGGGATATCTCTTTTCTCGGCTGCCGCCAGAGTCACAAGTGCAGCATTGTCGGCCTTCTTCGGCGTATCGTCTTTGTCCTGCGTGCAGCTGCACACCATGGCAACAAGGACGATGCTTATGAACCAGCGCATGCGCATACCACTCCGCAGCGAACGAAATTTTTTAAATCCTATTTTTGATCGCAGCCGTTGTCAATCGCATGATCTGGCGGCATATCCCCATGAAGATGTCGAATTCATGGCGCCTGAGCCCGGCCCTGTCGAAAAGCCGCGCCAGCGGGAGAAAGAAATAGTCTGGGTTGTCCCTGGGCAGGGCGTCCAGGCTGAGGAGGGCTTTTTTCAGGGCGGCGAACAGGGTCTCCCGTTCGCTGCTCGATATGCGGCGCGACAGGCCGTGCCCCCGGTCGATCACGGCTGTGCCGGGCATGGAAAGGAAGCATTCGTAGAGCATGATGAGCACGGCCTGCGCCAGGTTGAGCGAGGAGTCCCTGCCGTAGGTCGGGATGCGCACCAGCATGTTGCAGAGCAGCAGGTCTTCGTTCGACAGCCCCTTGTCTTCGGGACCGAAGACGATGGCGACGTGCTCTCCGGACAGGATGCGTTCCACGGCTTCCACGGCGGCTTCCCTGGGGGTGCGCATCTGCTGGCGCATGCCGCCGGTCCTGGCTGTTGTCGCAATGACGAGCTGGCATGGCGCGACGGCTTCCGCAAGTGACGGGCATACCGTGATGGAATCGAGCAGGGGTGCGCCCTGCGACGTAGCCGTTATCATCGCTTTTTCCCTGTCCCAGCGGCGCGGTGCGGCAAGAAAAATGCCGGCATGGCCGAAATTTGCCGATGCCCTGGCAGCCATGCCGATGTTTTCCGGAAAATTCGTGCGGACAAGGACCATGCGGAGCAGGTCGTTATAAACCGGTAGAGAGTGTTGTTCTTCCGTCATGGCAAGGTACGTTTTAGAGATGCATGGCCGTCAACATGACCATGGCGATGCCTGCGCCGAATTTAATGGCCATGCCGAGGAGTCGTCCGAGAAAAGCTCCGTTGGCGGCGTGGACGGCTTCGCCGGAGGGATGCCGCTCCAGGAAAAATGCCGCCAGGAAGCATCCTCCCCAGGCACCTGCGAGTGCGCCGGGGATGGCTCCCAGCCCGAAGAAAAGCGGCATGCAGAAGAAGGCCCCGAAGATCGCCCCTGCCATGCCTGCCACGGTCGAGGCGCGTGACGAACCGAATTTCTTCGACCCCCAAAGCTGCGCCAGGAATTCCACACATTCGCCGCCAAGCAGGAAAAGCACCATGAGCAGGAAAAAGGAAAGCGGCAGTTCCATCCCGCGGACGAAGCATGCCCATGTGGTCACAAGGGCCGCGATGATCCAGTTTCCGGGCAGGGCGGCAAGGTTGAGAAGGGCGCACAGACCGAGAAGCACCAGGAAGAGGCTGGAGGCGAGGAAGCTCATGGTGCCTTGCCCCGTGCATAGCAGTCGATGAGTCCCCGGCAGATCGCGAATGCCGGGTCACCCGGGCATTCTGCCATTTTTCCCATGCCGGAAAACCGCATGCGCTGCGGACCGAAAAGGTAGACCGGTCTGAAGCCTTCCGCTTCCGGTGGATAGTGGTGGATGAAGCATCCAGACCCTCCGCTGCTCAGGACGCGCTCCGAGGGGAGCCAGTTGAGCTGGATCTGGCGTATGTCTTCAGCGATGCTGTCCGCTTCCTGACCGGCACGATGCTCATAGGAGGCGCAGATGCAGTCCCTGAAAAGGAACAGGACCCGAGTCCTGCAGTTGCCTGCCCACACGGCAGTCACGCCTTCCTCCCAGCAACGCGCGCGCAGCCTGCCGTCCGCGAGGGCCGCCATGGCAAATGCGGCCAGGGGATCGGCAAGGAGCGTGCTGCCGCAACCGGGGCAGGCATGGGCTGCTGCCGGCCTGAGCGTGCGCAAGGGAGCGCCTTCTCCCGATTCCACAGCCTCTTTCCAGAGCAGCATCCGCCGCCTGTCGTCAAAAGTGCCGTCAGCAGGGGACAGGGCCGTGGGTGTGCAGACGATGGCTGCTTCAGCGCAGGTCACGCCGTTTTGCCGGAGCAGTCCTGCGGCTGCGGCGTCATGGCATCCCCCGCCGTGGCAGATCGCCGATGGCCACAGCCCTGGACGCTGGCCGGGCAGAGCAAGAAGGAGCACCGTGGCAGGTCCGGAAGCGTCGATGGCAAGCAGCGGGCGTACAAGGCCGGAGGAAGGCTTCATCGGTACTCAAAAAAAAGGCCGCTGTTCAAGCGGATCATAGCAATGCTCCATTCCAGTTGAAGGCGCTTGTCCTCCTGACAGGCGGCATGGTGCGCGGAAGATTTTCATCAAGGCGCGCAAAGAAGGCATAGCCAGCTGATTCAAGCTCCTGCTTATGGGTGGATATGTCAAGGGGCCATGCGGGATATATCCAGAGGTTGCTCCCGTAGTTCCTCGCCCAGAACGCTTCCCCTTTGGGGCTGAAGAACGGTGTGTTGGGTTTGACCTGGTTCAATCCGAAGCGCGAGATGCCGACGGGCCAGTATCCGGACAAGACCATGCCGAGCGGCAGGATGCTCTTTCTGGGAAGCTCGAGATAGTCTTCGGAAGATAATTCCGGACTGGCAAAAGCCGCTTCAAAACCCATGCGGGCGAGCAGGGCGACCGAAGCCGGGTTGGCAACGTTGCAGAAGGGACCGGCCGTGAGATGCACGTCCGGCAGCGAGGCTCCCGGCTGGAAAAAGGCATGCTGCCATGGCGCGTTGCAGACGAACATGGTGGAACCGGCGCGCCGTGCCCTGAGGATCAGGCGCCCCCAGGCATCCGTTTCTTCAGGCCAGATGACGGGCGGGAGCCACCAGCAGATATGCGGCATCACCGTTTTCGAAACGGCGGAAACGGCGTTCATGGACATCCAGAGCCCAGTGACCATGGTGCGCGAGGGGCGGGTCTCCTTGCCGCGCGGCAGGCTGGCGGCAACGTGCTGGTCGGGAAGGCGCTTCACCGTGCTTCTGCGCTTCGGCAGCGAAGGAGCCCAGTCCACGGCAAGACTGTGGACCTTGCGGCATGCATCCAGCTTTTCCCCCCACTCATCCAGGATCTCCATGAGCCCGGGCTCCCTGCGATCGATGAGGAAGACCGGGACCCCAGCCTTGGGGGATCTGCCCTTCGCCAGTTTCAGCCGGCAGGTGCCTGCCTTCGGGACCCTGCGCGTGACTGGAACGGTGTCATGCCAGGGTTCGTCTTCATACCCTATGCGCAGCAGGTCCTTGGGCAGGAGTTCCTGCCTGGGCTTGATAAAAGGCAGGTCTGAAGCCGGGTTCTTTTCAAACTGGATCTTCCCGACAAGCAGGCCGGAACTCGTGCTTGCCTGGGGCGTAGAGATCTCGGCATTCTTCTGGGGGAGAAAACGTGCGCGCGTCACAGGACGGCCAAGGGCCATCTCCAGAAGCATCTCCGCATCTTTCTTGGCATGGGGCCAATCCTCCGTCCCCAGTGAATCCAGAAGGAGCCGGTAGGCCGCGGCAGTATGATAGACATAGTGGGGGCCTTTCTTGCGTCCTTCGATCTTCAGGCTGCGGATATGCGGTATCTCCACAAGGGTCTTCACAAGGACGTCCAGTGACAGGTCCTGGCACGAGAAGAAGCGGCCTTCGTTCCCTTTTTGCTGGTACATGCGCCTGCATGGCTGGACGCAGCGCCCCCTGAGTCCGCTTTTGCCGCCAAGATAGCTGGACCAGTAGCATCTTCCGGAAACGCACCAGCACAGGGCGCCGTGGATGAACATCTCAAAGTTCATATCCTCAGGGGCGTTCTGGTCCATGAGGCGGATCTCATCGATGGAAAGCTCACGGGGAAGGACGACGCGGCGGATGCCAAGCGCATATGCAGCCCTGACATCCTGCATGCAGGCGATATTGGAGAGCGTCGAGAGGTGGAGCTCCCCGGTATAGCCTGCCTGGCGGGCGATGTCGATGAGCCCGATGTCCTGGATGATGAGGGCGTGGGGCTGGGCGTCCCGCTGCAGCCGGTAGATGAGCCTGCCAGCAGCTCCAAGATCCGATCCCTTCAGAAGGGAATTGAAGGCGACATAGACCTTGCGTCCATGCTGGTTGGCAAGGTCGACCATGGCGGCTATGTCCGCTATGCTGAAATTTTCCGCGCCGGCCCTTGCGGAAAAATTCTTGAGGCCCATGTACGTTGCATCTGCGCCGGCGGCAACAGCAGCAAGGAAGCAGGATCTGTCCCCGGCAGGCGCGAGGATCTCGGGCAGTGCATTATCCATCATGACACGCTTGGTGACGGTTGAGCGTCGATTAGGTTCTGCCTGGCAACAGCCATCATCAGCTTGATCCTGTTGATTTGATTCACTTCGCTTGCGCCGGGGTCATAATCAACAGCAGCGATATTTGCTTTGGGGAAAAGGCGTTTCAATTCCTTGATGACGCCTTTGCCAGTGATGTGATTGGGCAGGCAGCCAAACGGCTGCAGGCACAGTATATTATGAATGCCGGCATATAGCAATTCCATCATCTCCGCTGTTAAAAGCCAGCCTTCACCTGTTTGCTGTCCCAGTGAGACCACGCCTTTGACTTGTGAGCGCAGCTTGCGGAAAGAGATGGGGGAACGGAAGCGCTTGCTCCGCATGAGGGAGATCGATATGGGCAGGCGCATGAGCAGGAGCAGAGTCAGCAAAAGTGTGCTGCTCAGAGCTTTCTTAATGCTTCCGTTGAAGTTTTTCCACTTATAGATCTCATCATACAGGGCGTAGAGGACAAATTCCGTGAGAGCGGGCAGGACGGCTTCCCCCCCTTCGGATTCGACCACATCGATGGCATGGTTGTTGGCGTCCGGGTGGTATTTCAGCAGGATCTCGCCGACCAGGCCGACTTTGGGACGTATGGAATCGTCCAGCGGAAGTTCGTCGAACTCCCTGACCGCCTTGATGATGTGCTTGTACATGCCCCAGAGGCTGCTTCCTTCGATATCGTCAGCGAGGATCCCCGACCAGTAGGCGCAGAGCTCCTGGGCAGCCCCTTTGCGCGTTTCATAGGGGCGCACACGGCAGAGCATCGACAGCAGGATGTCTCCGCAGAAGATGGCCTGGATGCCCTTGAGGAACATTTTTCCCGAGATGCTGAATCCCGGGTTCTGCTGCAGTCCGGAAAGGTTGAAGGAAAGGATCGGGATGTTCGTCATGCCGCATTCGAAAAGCGCCTTTTTCAGGAAGCTGATGTAGTTCGTGGCCCGGCATCCCCCGCCTGTCTGAGAAATGATGAGTGCAATATGGTCCGTATCGTACTTTCCGCTTTTTATGGCGGCCAGCAGCTGTCCGATGACGATGATCGCCGGATAGCAAGCGTCGTTGTTGACATGCCTGAGGCCTTCTTCGACCGCGTCCCTGGAAACGCATGGGAGCAGTTCAGCCTTGTAGCCGCAGGCTCTGAGCATCGCCGGGAAGAACTGGAAATGCATGGGGGACATCTGCGGTATGAGGATCGTGTGCGTCTTTTTCATTTCCCTGGTGAAGGGCGGTGGATCCCATGCGCCGCTGTCCAGAGGGGTGGCCGCCGCAGGTCCCGGCATTGTCGCGGCGGGTTCTCTGGCAGTTCCCATGCGGGCCCGCTCCTTCATGGTGGCGAGGAGTGAACGCACACGGATGCGGGCAGCTCCGAGATTGGCCCCCTCATCGATCTTGATTTGCGTGTACAGCTTTCCCGCATGGGCCAGTATCTCTTCGACCTGGTCAGCAGTGATCGCGTCGAGACCGCAGCCGAAGGAAACAAGCTGGACGAGGGAGACGTTGGATGACGCCGCGGCAAAGGTGGCGGCCCGGTACAGCCTTGCATGGTACGTCCACTGGTCGACGACCCGCAGCTGTCCGGGATCAGGCGTCAAGTGCGCTACCGAATCCTCCGACAGCACGGCCATGCCTGCCGCCGTGATAAGATCGGGGATGCCGTGGTTGACTTCAGGATCGATATGGTACGGATGCCCGGCAAGGATGATCCCCATCTTCCCTGTGCGCGAAAGCTCCCGGAGCGTTTCCTCGCCCTTGCGCTGGATATCGTCCTTGAAGTGCTTTTGCTCACGGAAAGCTTCGGCCAGGGCTTCGTGCAACTCGGATTTCGGGATGCCGCTGAACAGTTTAACGCTGGGCAGGAGTTCGCGCAGGCCTTCCAGATTCAACGGGAGGAAGGGATAGTAAAATTCAATGTGCTGGTCGCGGATATGTTCTATGTTGTTTTTCAGAAGCTCGGGGTACCCTCCCACGACGGGGCAGTTGTAACGGTTCTGCTGTGTGAAGAACTCTTTTTTCTCCATGGCGACACACGGATAAAAAATACGTGTTATGCCCTTCTGGATGAGCTCCATGACGTGGCCGTGGCTGAGTTTTGCCGGATAGCAGACCGTCTGTGACGGGATCGTGGACATGCCCAGGGCATAGACTTTTTTGGAGGACGCCGATGACAGCACGACACGGAACCCCAGCCGGGTGAAAAACGTGAACCAGAAGGGGTAATTTTCGTACATGTTCAGCACGCGCGGGATGCCTACTGTGCCGCGCGGCGCCTTTGCGGCTTCAAGGGGGGTGTAATGCTGGAACAGGCGCTTCTGCTTGTAGGCATAGAGATCCGGCATGGAAGTGCCGTGCTTTTGCGAACCGGAGCCCCGTTCGCAGCGGTTTCCTGAAATGAATCTCGTGCCGTCCTGGAAGGTGCTGATCGTGAGGAGGCAGTGGTTGGAGCAGCGTTGGCATCGCGTGACGGTGTTCTCGGTGCTGAAATGTTCGACCTGTTCTTTTGTCAGCACGGTCGAACGGCCATGTCCCTTGCTGCTCTTCGCGAGCAGGGCGGCTCCGAACGCCCCCATCAGCCCGGAAATATCCAGGCGCAGCACGTTCTTCCCCAGGGTGAGCTCCAGGGTCCGCAGCAGCGCGTCATTCTGGAATGCGCCTCCCTGCGCTACGACATGGTCGCCGAGTTCATCCGTGCTGGCAATCTTGATGACCTTGTAGAGGGCGTTCCTGATGACGGAATAGGAAAGCCCTGCGGCGATGTCGCCGACCGACCGGCCTTCCTTTTGCGCCTGCTTGACACGTGAGTTCATGAACACCGTGCATCGTGTGCCCAGGTCCACCGGATGCGCGGCAGTGAGAGTCTCAGCCACGAATGCAGGAAGTTCCATGCCGAGGGACCGAGCAAAGGTCTCCACGAAGGAGCCGCATCCGGCGGAACAGGCTTCGTTGAGCTGGATGCGGTCGATGACGCCGTCCTTGATATGCATGCACTTGATATCCTGCCCGCCGATGTCGAGGATGAACGATACGTTGTGGAGGAAATAGCGCGCGGCCGTAAAGTGGGCGAGTGTTTCCACTTCTTCGATGTCCGCATGCAGCCCGCTCTTCAGCAGCGCGCCGCCATAGCCGGTCACGCCGCATGAGGCGATATAGGCGTTCCCCGGGAGAAGGGCGTAGATCTGCTCCAGGATGCCAGCTGCTGCTTCAAGGGGCTTTCCTTTGCTGGCATCGTAGGTCGAATGGAGGATCTCCCCTTCATGGCTCAGGAGCACGGACTTGATCGTGGTCGACCCGGCGTCGATCCCCAGGTAGACTGGTTCCGGCTTGCCGGAATGCGCGAGCGCCGTGAGGTCGCCGCGGGCGGCGGTATGGCTGGCATGCCTCTGCTTGAACGCCAGGAGGTCTTCGCTGGAATCGAATAATGCGGGAAGTGAGGCCTGCGCGTCGGCAGAGCGGCCGTTTTCCAGGTCTTTCAGAAGCCGGCGGATGTCTGCGAGGGTCCAGTGCCTGGCGGGCTGTCCCTTGGCGGTGGCGGCTTCCGCTGATGCAAGGGCCGTGCCTATGGCGACGAAATACTCGGCATGCTCAGGGAAAATGGCATGGTCCTTTTCCAGGTTGAGCGTGCTGATGAAGCGCTGGCGCAGGGAGGAAAGGAAAGCCAGCGGACCGCCAAGGAAGATGACCTTTCCTGTGATGCTCCTGCCGCAGGCCAGTCCGCTGATGGCCTGTTCAACGACGGCCTGGAAGATGGATGCCGCAATGTCCTCGCGGGCGCACCCTTCATTCAGCAGGGGGAGGACATCAGATTTCGCGAACACGCCGCAGCGGGAGGCTATGGGGTAGATGGCCGTGGCGTTCGCGGCCAGGGCATTCAAGCCGGCGGCATCGGTGTGCAGGAAGGCTGCCATCTGATCGATGAAGGCACCCGTCCCCCCCGCACAGGTCTCGTTCATGCGCTGTTCAGTCCCGCCGGTGAAGAAAGTGATCTTGGCGTCTTCCCCGCCGAGCTCTATGGCGACGTCTGTATCAGGATGGAAACGACGGATGCTGGCCGCTGATGCGATGACTTCCTGCACGAAAGGGATCCCGAGCTCGCGCGACAGGGCGATGGCGCCAGAGCCTGTGACAGACATGGAGAGATTTCCATCGGGAATGGCTCCGGATCCCAGCGCTTCGCGGAACAGCATGGCCACGGTGGAACGCACATTGGACATGTGCCTCTGATAGCGGCCGAAAAGGATACGCAGCGATGGATCGAGAATGATGAGCTTTACCGTCGTGGAACCGATATCAAGACCGATGTATGCTGATAGGCCGCCATTTCTCTGCATCTCTGAGACCCTTCAAACCAGTATCTTTTTGCCGTTACGAAGTGAAATGTGTCCTGGTGCAAGGATGGCCATGGAAGGCTGGCTCAGCTGCTGCACCAGCCTGCAGTCCATCCAAGGCCATCCTGGCAGCTGCTTGTTCAGCCTTTTTGATGCTGCCCCCGGAAGCCAGGAACTGCTGTCCATTGGAAAGTTCGAGCCGTATGGAGAATTCCTTCGCATGAGCCGGTCCGCGGCTGTCAAGCTGGACATACACCGGAAGGGTGCCCAGGAGCGCCTGGGTAGCCTCCTGCAGTTTCGTCTTGTAGTCCTTTTCCTTATCAGGCAGCAGGCAGGAAGGCCAGATCGTTTCGTAGAGCCTGGCAACGACCGCACGGGCCTCGTCATGCCCCCCGTCAAGATAGACAGCGCCCAGCAGGGCTTCAACGGCGTCAGCCAGCAGGGCGGCCCTTTGCCGTCCGCCCTGGGCTTCTTCTCCCTTGCCCATGAGCAGGGAGGCTCCCAGATCCAGGTCATGGGCGATCTCGGCGAGCCGTTCTTCGCTTACCAGTCGTGAACGCATCCGGGTCATGGCCCCTTCGCGCTGTTCCGGATAGCGCAGGTAGATCTCATGCGATATGTTCAGTTCCAGGACGGCGTCCCCCAGGTATTCCAGGCGTTCGTTATGTTGCAGGCCGTGCTCGTTGGCCCAGGAACTGTGCGTCAGCGCAGTGGCCAGCAGCGTGATGTCTTTAAAACGGTAGGAGATCCGCTGTTCAACGGCTGCCAGGCTGGCCAGGATCTCGGGAGAATAGTGGTCATGTGACATTAATGTACCCTCTGTTCCAGAAATAAGCCTCATTCTTGTGCTTGGCAAGGCTTTATTTTTGAAATAGAATCAACAGCCTGCTTGTTGAGAAAACTTTGGAGGATCGTGACATGGCGTATGATATCAGACTGGTAAAGATCGTTACGGGAGAAATGGTTATCGGAAAATTCAACGCCGAGGCAAATGCGCTTGACGATGTCGCCATCATACAGACGATCCCCACGCAGCAGGGCGTGCAGATCATGATCCTGCCTTATGGCTATCCCTTTGATCAGGATTTTTCCGGAAGCATCGGCGGACAGCATTTCCTGTTCGAATACAGCCATACTCCCCAGGACATACAGGATAAGTACCTTGAAGCCGCATCCAACCTGTCCCTGTCGTCAGGCGGGCTGGATCCGACGCCTCCGAACGGCGGATCTGGGCTCATCCTTTAAGCCGCGTCCGTGCGCTTCCGCGCATCCTTCCCATGTGCTGCATGCAGCGCTTCGTCATGCAGTCGGTGCAGATGCAGCAGCCGGCATCCTGCCCAGCATATGGGTCCGCACCAGCTGCTGCGCAGATTCCCTGCAGGCCTCGTCTTTCTCATCGCGCGCCGCGATGCGCAGGATGGGCATCGCTTCGCCGGCAAAGTCCGGACGGGCTTCCAGCAGGATGCCTATCGCCTTATAGCATGAGGTCCGGAGCGGGGCATGGTCGCAAAAAACCGTGCTTTTGTCCTCGGGGGCATCATAGACATAATAGAAAAGGATCTTCCTGTACGTGTCGGCCAGGGGAGGGCACTGCGCCAGGGTCTGCCCGAAGGCTTCGGGTATTCCCCATCCGATGTTTCCCGATTCTTCGTTCATATGCCACATGAAGCGCCGCACGACGTTTTTTGCGGCTTCCGGAGACTGGGAATAAAGTTTCTTCATGATGTGGCCAAGCGCGAACGCGGCGCGGTCCGTCATTGCGCCTCCCAGGGGAAGGCAGGCTATGAGGGGGTTGACAAGGGATACCGGGTCTGCATCAGCAAAAAGCGCCGTGGATGGAAGAGGAGCAGACGCTGACCAGGCAGGATCCTGCAGCCATTGGCGCACGGCATCTTTCAAGAGCTTGAATCGTGACATGGGTGTTCTCCTGGCAGCAACATATACTTCATGTGCTGCGAGCCGTCCAGTGCCGGTGGATCACTGCCGCCGTCATTCTTGACAGAGAGACGGGGAACGGCGAAAATCCGTCATGCATCCCGTGTGTTCTTTTGCCCCGCTACCATGAAAGGATCTTGCATGGCGATACACGAAAAGCGCGCTCTGCTGAGCGCGCTCGATACAAAAGCAGAGGAAGCATTCAAGCTCCAGTCGGCGTTGACGGCTTTTCAGGCCCTTGGTCCTGATAACGCCGGAAAAGGCGAACAGGAAAAAGCAGATTTCGTGGAGAAGTGGCTCCGCGCGCGCGGATTGACGTGCATCACCCATTATGATGCTGACGATCCGCGTGTCCCATCCGGAGGCCGCCCCAACTTTGTCGTGACCATCCCCGGCAGGACTTCCCGGACAGTGTGGCTATTCGGCCATATGGATGTCGTTCCGGCGGGGGACCTGGACCTCTGGCATTCCGATCCCTGGACGGTCGTCCGCTCCCCTGAGGATCCTGACATCATATGCGGCCGCGGCGTCGAGGACAATCAGCAGGCCATGGTCAGCATGTGCCTGCTTGCCGGGGCCATAGCAGAAAGCGGGGTCACTCCGGATCATACCCTGGGCCTGATTTTCGTTTCCGATGAGGAAACGGGAAACACGTACGGCATCAACCACGTCCTTCAAGTAAAGCCCGACCTCGTGGCGCAGGAAGATCTCGTCGTCGTCCCGGATTCCGGTTCGCCGGACGGCTCGTTCATACAGGTCGCAGAAAAAGGCGTCCTCTGGCTGTGCTTCGACATCACGGGCAGGCAATGCCATGCTTCACGCCCTGATGACGGCGTCAACGCGCTCACCGCGGCAGCTGCCCTGATCCTGGCTGTTGCCGAGGTCGAACGGGAATTTCCCGCCCGTGATCCTTTGTTTGACCCGCCGCGCTCCACGTTCACGCCGACGAAGCACGAGCCCAATGTCCCGAACATCAATACCATGCCTGGACATGAACGCGTGTACGTTGATTGCCGCGTCCTGCCCTGCTACAGCCTGGAAGCTGTGACTGCCGCCTTTGCAAGGCGTGCGCAGGCGATCGCCGGAGCGCATGGCGTGCGCATCACCGTCGAACCCGTCATGGAAAACCCCTCTGCGCAGCCGACATCGGAACATTCGCCTGTCGTTCGATCGCTCATGCAGGCCGTTTACGAAGTCACGGGGACGACCTGCCGCTGCGGCGGCATCGGCGGATCGACCGTGGCTTTTTGCTTCAGGCGCAAGGGGATACCGTCGGCGGTCTGGTCGCGGATATTGGAGAATTGCCATGCTCCCAATGAAGCAGCCCGCCTTTCCAACGCGATAACGGACGCGAAGGTGTTCGCATCCATGCTTTTTGAGGCATAAAGGCTAAGCATGAGAACGATACAGGTCGTCAATGTCCGCTGGTTCAATGCGACAGCATGGTATGGTGTGGCGCTTGCCGAATGCCTGCAGAAAGCCGGTCATGAGACCATCGTCGCCGGCTTGAGCGGGACGCCCCCCCTGTATGCCGCCAGGAAGCGGGGACTGGATACTGTCGAGCTTCCTTTCAATTCCAATGCTCCGGCAGGCATCGTTCGCTGCTGGCATGGCATGCAAGCCCTTGTCAGGGACTTCAGGCCGGACGTCGTCAACTGCCATCGTGGTGAGGCGTTCATTTTATGGGCGCTTCTCAAGAAAAAGCATGGGTTTGCGCTCGTGCGGACGCGCGGTGACAGGCGCCTGCCCAAGAACAGCTTTGTCAACCGCTGGCTTTACTGCCAGGCCTCAGATGCCGTGATCGCCACGAACAGTTTGATGGCGCGGCACTTGTCTGGCGTCATGGGCGTTCCGGACATGAAGCTCTCTACGATCCTTGGCGGAGTGGACACCTCCCGTTTCCATCCTGACGCGGTGCAGCGGGTGCATATGCGCCAGGCGTATGGATATGGAGATGATGATGTCGTCATGGGGCTGCTGGGGCGCATGGATGAAGTCAAGGGCATCCGCGAGACCATAAGCGCCCTTGCAAAGGCCAGGGCCCTGGATCCGCGGGCCCAACATCTGAAGCTCCTCATCATCGGCTTCGAATCGCAGCATTCCATGCAGGATGTCGCACGGTGGTCGCAGGAAAACGGACTGGGGCCTCTGGGGGATGCCGTCAAGGTCACGGGCAGGGTGGAGAGTCCGGAAGCGGTGATCAACGCCCTGGACTTCGGCATCCTGTCTTCCCTGGGTTCAGAAGCGATCGCCCGGGCTGCACTGGAGATCATGGCGAGCAGGGTGCCGCTCATTTCTTCCACAACCGGCGTCATGCCGGACCTCATCCCCGCCGCGTTCAGCTTCCCTCCTGGCGATACCGGGGCCATGGCGCAGCGCATGGTCGCCATGCTGGACACCGGGCGCCGGGAAGAACTCGCCGGCGCCTGTGAAGCGAAGATCATGCGCGGAAGGCTCCGGCTCAATGATTTTCTTGAAGATACGCTGGCGGTCTATGACAGGATCACCGGGCAGCATCACGTGTGATGTCCGCAAAGGAAGCATCCGTGGCCTTCGCAAGATCATGCGGTGCCAGGACCAGCTGCATGCCGCGCTGCCCTGCGGACACGAACATGGCAGGCAGTTCCTGTGCGGAAGAATCGATGCAGACAGGATATTTCTTTTTTGCCCCGAGCGGCGAACAGCCACCCCTGACATAGCCGGTCAACGGCAGAAGATCCGCCAGCGGGACCATTTCCACATGCTTGTCGCCCAGCGCAAGCGCAAGTTTTTTCATGTCCAGCTCCGAACACGCCGGAATGACGGCAAAGGCAAGCCCGTTGGGCGATCCGGTGACCAGCAGCGTCTTGAAGACGGTCCCGGGCTCCACTCCCAGCATCGCAGCAGCGTGGGTGGCGGAAAGGTCATCGGGGTCAACAGGATAGCTGGCGATCTGGTAAGGGATGCCCGACCGGTCGAGAAGCCTTGCCGCATTTGTCTTTTTTATTGATGCCATGGTGCTTCTCTCGTGGGCTTATGCCGGCATGCTGTGCGCTTGCCCTGTCTTCGCGCAGCAGCGCATTCGGTTTGCTTCAGGCGTGCAGCTTTCCGGCCCGCCCGTGGTCATCCGGGGAAAGAGTCTTTCCCGCGGGATCCCGGCCCGGCTGGCACAATTTGAGTATCGCATGCAAATATTCCTTGCGGTTGTCCAGGTAAAAGGTCATCGGACGCGAAAAGTCTTTGCCGACAAGACCATCGACAAAGAGCTGGCTGATGTCCCTTTCACGGAGCAGGACGAGCTGTGACCGGGCAAGGACAGTACGGTCAGCCTGGCTCATCGTCCGCAGAAGGCGGGCCAGGGCATCTTGGGCACGGGGCAGATAGAACCAGAAATACATCATGTCCAGCGCATTGATGATCAGCGAGGTCTCGAGAGCCTGTTTTGACATCGTCCGGTCATCTTCCTGGAGCCCTCCGGAGCGGGCCAGTTTAAGCAGGATGTCTTTTTCCGGGAACAGAAGCTCAAGCCGCGTATAGCAGGTGAAGATCCTGTCGATCTTGCTCTTGTAGTCGAGCCGGCGTATCCGGCGGTTGTTCTGGCTGTCGGCGTAGCCTTCGATGATAGCCGCGACGGTATCCGAGGCGAGCTTTGAGATGATGGCTGCGCTCGGCACGGTATAGACCAGTGGATCCGCAACGCCAGCCCAGCCAAGGATGAGGATGAAAATGGAGTTGTACCAGGAAGATACAGGAATGGCGAGGGCGCTTCTGAACAGGTTGCCGACAGCGGCTTCACGGGGGAATCCCCGGAAGATGTTGTGGGAGCAGATATAGATGGCGTTGACAAAGTTGAGCACAGTAAAGACGATGATGGGATCGTCGACGACGGTAAAGCCCAGCAGGTCCTCCAGCAGCCATACGCGGACGACGACTTCGAGGAGCGCTACGGAGATCCCTGTGTACATGAGGGAATCGCAGATGCGGTTGATATTGACATGGTCTTTCCACCGCAGGAGCGTCGTACGCGTCGTGCCGTTTCCCGCGACGACCATTTGTATGACATTGCGCACGCCGGTGATGGCGAACCATATGAACGTTCCGAACCAGGCCAGGAACCACCAGTCCTGCGTATACAGGAAGGATGCCACGGAAGGGATGAAGCCGACCAGGACCTTGATCCAGTTTGATACGCTTGTGCTGAGGTAGAAGAATCCGGGACGACGGTCCGGCTGCTGCGCCGGCTGGAAGATATCGTTGCCTGATGCCCGGGTGATGCCTCCAAGAGTGGCGATATTGCCGGCCTGGCTGACTTCGCTGGTATCCGAGGGCATCCACGTTATCCTGCATTTTTTCCCGGCATGGCCCAGGCCAGGGATTTTGCGCAACGCCTTGATGAGCGTCGAGGGATTTTCATGCTCTTCCTCAAAGACGACGCGCTCTTCGATAGCTGTGTAGACGGGGACGGATCCCATGTATTCGCTGTTCCGCTTGAGGGTCTTCTGGGCACGTGTGGGGAGGGTGTCCGTATAGACGAATCCCATGCCCACGGAATAATCCAGCTCAAGCTGCGACTGGGAGCCGATCCGCGTTTTCAGGGGGTTTTTCCGGTAGTATTCCCAGATAGTGGGGATGGAGTTCAGTATCTCCTGAAATTTCTTGACCCGCTCAAGATTGCCCTGTGCTGTCAGCAAGTCGATGATCTGGTGCACCATCTCCTTCATCCTGGGGCCACGGCCTTCATTGAGCACGCGCTGAAGTTCATTGATCTCGTCCAGGTCCTTGAGCTGGCCCGCATACCAGTTGCTGAGGTTGAAGATCTCCAGATGGGTGATGCCGCAGCCGCAGTCATAAATGAGCTCGATGACATCCTGCACGGTCAACCCTGCCAGGTCGAGACAGATGCGTGAACCCGTGTGCAGGTCGGTAAGCTCTTCAACCATCTGCCCCGGGGGCAGGGTCAGCATTTCAGGCAGCTCCGGCGGGATGCTTTCAGTGATGTCGGGAAGGTCAGTTCCATCGAGCCAGGTCCTTAAGATTTCCGCACTGGTCAGGGAATCGAGATAGCGCAGCTCATTCTTCAGGGCTTCTGCAGCAGCGGGGTCCCTTCCGTCCTGCAAGGAGCTTCTGATGTGGGCTGCCTTGCTCTGGAGGATCGGCAGCAAATGCTGGTGCAGCGATTCCGCAAGATGATGGAAGGAGGGCTGGCTGAGTCCGACGCTCCTGAGAAAATCCTCCGGATCCAGTTCAGGGACCGGGAGCTGCAAGCGATCTTCCAGCATGCGCCGTGTGCAGGAGTTCCAATGTTCCAGAGCGTCAAGCAGCCTGTCTTTGCGCCAGGCGATGATCTCCTGGCCCAGGACGGACAAATGACGCATCTTTTCCGTCTGCAGGAATTCCATGAAATCTTCTGCCGTGCTGAAGCCACGCGGTATCCAGACCATGTTGATGAAGCGTCCGCGGAACGGGCAGTGCACTTCCAGCCCGAGCCGGATATGGATGCCCATGATAGAAGCTGCCTCCAACAGTTCCGAGGCGGCATTCCTGTCGATATAGTTGTCATAGACTACGGTCAGGAAGCGCAGGCCCTTGATCCATGCATCCATGATGAGATGGGTCGGCGTTTTGCGCCCGCGGGAGTGGGCGTCATAGACATGTCCGTCAAACGAAAACTGATTCCATTCTTCTGGCATTTCAGGAAGGTGGTAACGCGCAAGGAGCTTGCGGACGATGCGCGGGGTGCCCATGGCCACTTTTCTGAAATCATGGGCGAGCATGAGCTGCTTGTGCTCGTCTCCAGAGACCCTGACGAGATCCTTCATGATCTGCAGCAGGACGCGGGCCGTATTCCTTCGCAGCGTCGTCTGGGCGCTGCTGAGCACTTCGTCGTAAAGCGCGCGGAGCGCCATGATCCTGTCGGAGGCATGTCCGTTTTCAAGGGTGGTCAGCAAGTTTATGACGGCATAGACGATGCGCGTGATCCTGGACATGACGAGATTTTTTATGCCGTGAGGATGGAGCGTAGCGTCAAAGATCTTTGAATGCTCAGGGATGGGATGGGCTAAGAGCTCATTGACAAGCGCAAGTATCTCCTTATCCTGCCTGTCAAAATACCAGTGAGAGAGCATGCTGACCTCAAAAGTTATTGTTGAATATGGTATCGTTCTTGCAAATTAATTTCTATCGGAGCCTTCTGTCAATCATTATGCTGCGGGAATCACGCGTTCAGGCAGGAAAAACGGAAGCCGGAGCTGACAGAGATCAGCTCCGGCCATGATCCAGTCCAGATGGGGGAGGATCCTGGACTGGTCCATCATGAAGGGAAATAAGGGGGGCCTTCCTGCAAAGCTGCCTGGGAAGGGGGGCTCAGGCAGTCAGCAGCAGAAAAAGAAGCAAAAAAACAAAAGCAACAGGAATTTTTGAATCAAAAACGCCGTGAGGGGCAAGCGTTTTTAATGCAAGGTCAAAAAATGCAGGCCGATGGACAGAGATGATCAGTTTTGGGCATCCTTCCAAGCCACAGACAATATCCCGTCAAGGATAGTCCAGGGATTGGGCGGGCACCCCGGAATGTATATGTCGATGCTCCCCGGGGGGAGCACATCATCGACCCCCTGGCTGCACTCACTGCTGCTGCGGAAGATACCGCCCGAGACCGCACAGCACCCGACAGCGATGACGACTTTGGGGTCAGGCACAGCGTTCCACGTGTCGATAAGCGCCTTGCGCATGTTTTGGGTGACCGGACCGGTGATGATGAGGCCGTCGGCATGCCTTGGCGAGGCAGCATATTCTATGCCAAAGCGGCCCAGGTCATAAGCCAGCGTGCCAAGGACATTGATATCCGCTTCACAAGCCATGCATCCGCCTGCACTGACCTGCCTCAGTTTGAGGGACCTGCCGAAAATGGCCAGTTTCCTTTTTGGCTTGCCCAGGGCAGGGCGTACGCCTGGCCGGCAGTTTTCTTCTGCAGCGGGACTGTTGATCACCAGTGCTTCCCGCTGATACGATGCCAAACGGTGCTCATGGGTGAACACGATGGCATGTTCCGGGCAGGCAAGCTCGCAGGAGCGGCAGAAAAGACATCTGCCCATGTCAAGGGAGACTCCGCGTCCATCGTTCATGGCCAGCGCACCGGCCGGACAGGCTTTCAGACAGGCTTTTGAACGGCAGTCCGGACAACGCGATGGGTCTACGGAAGGCAGCCCGGCAAAACGTCCGGGAATGGCAGGCATGGAAAAAGGATAGTCCAGTGTCCGATAGCCCTGGCGGAACCTTTCCCGCAGTATTCCAAGCATAGATGTGCTCCTACAAGTCGTGTCCGCAGTACGAGAGGTTAAAGCTTTTGTTGCACAAGGGGAAATCAGATATCTGTTCTCCGCGTAAAGCCATGGCGAGCCCCGTCCAGTTATGGTAGGATGGATCGACGATCTTATAGGCAAGCCAGTTGCCTTCGCTGCTGGTGATGCCGACATGGCATATCTCTCCGCGCCATCCTTCCACAAGGGATACTGCCATCGTATGCGGCGGCAGGTTTTCCGGAAGATGGACCCTGCATCCTTCTTCACCGGAGGTGGAGGATAGGTATCGCAAGACCTCTTCAGCATAGGCGGCGGAATCGTCCAGTTCTTCGCTCCGCACGAGAGTGCGCGCCAGGACATCACCCGAATCGTGCGTGCGGATGGGGACGTCCAGTTCATTAACGTGTACGTCAGGCCAGTCGACCCTCGCATCCATGGCGATCCCGCAGGCTTTGGCCGCGACTCCCACCAGGCCGAGAGCGATCGCGTCATCATGCTTCACGACGCCTGTTCCCGACAGCCTGGTGAGCACGCTCCCGCTGGACAGCATGACGTCTACAGCGCCGCGGGCATCCCTGTAAGCGGACCTCAGGCGCTTTATCAGTTGCTGGGACAGGTTTGAGTCGAGATCCCACCTTGCCCCGCCAGGGCAGACCAGGTTCCTGCCGAAACGGCTCCCGCACATTTCTGCAGTGATGTTTAAAAAATCACCTGTTATCCTGCCGTTCCATGCCGAAGTGGGCAGGAATCCCGTATCACCGCCTATGGCTCCGAGATCGCGCGTATGGTTGGCAAGACGCTCAAGTTCCAGGGCAAGGCAGCGAAGCATGGCCGCCCTCCGGGTCGTGCTGATGCCGTGCAGGCGTTCCAGGAGGGAACAATAGGCCGTGGCATGGCCGATGCAGGTATCGCCGGCAATGTTTTCTACCAGGCGGATGGACCGCTGGGGGGATGCAGAAGCCATGAGCCGTTCGATCCCCCTGTGCTGAAAGCCAAGCTGTATCTCCAGATGGAGGACTTCTTCACCATGGCACTGGAAGCGGAAATGCCCGGGTTCGATGACGCCGGCGTGCACCGGGCCCACGGCGACTTCATGCACTTCGCTGCCTTTTGCAGCGAAATAGGCTGTTTCTGCCGGTCCCGGGCGGAAGCCCAGGGGATCGCTGGCGGAAGGGCAGAAGCGCACAGGCTTAAGCCAGGGATGGCCAGCGGGGCGGATGCCCCAGGATTCAAATAATTCCCGCTCGAATAAATGCGCCTGGAGGCATGACGGAGTTACAGAAGGGTATTCTTTCCCCGGTATGCAGCGGAAGGCGTCAAGCTTCTGAACTGCCCGGCTGGACACTATGGCGACGATCTCTGTCGTGCCGGAGCTGTTCTGCAGGGCGAACATGGCCAGCAGGCGCCAGCCGTTGCCGCATGCTTCAATGATCCGGTCAGAAAAGCCGTCGGGAGAAAGAACGGGAAGGGAGAGGAAGTCAACAGCTTCGTTATGGTCGAACATCATGCCCCCAACATGGTCGCTGCACGATTAAGGAGGTCGTTGAGCCAGTCCGGGATGTAGAGCCCCAGTCCGAATGCCAGCAGGCAGAGGAAAAGGGGGGGCAGCACGCCGAAGAGCGACTCCCGGCCGTTTTCGGGTACGTCATGGGGGGGAGTCCCCTGGAGCATGCGCAGCACAGGCACAGACATGCCCACGAAGATGACGGCAAGGATCAAAAGGTAGGCCATGCCCGCCCAGTATTCATGGAAGGCGAACATGCCTTTCAGTATGCTGAATTCGCTTATGAAAAGACCAAAGGGGGGCGAACCGACGATGGAAAGGAAACCGGCGGTCCAAAGCGCGCAGGAAAAGGGCAGCGTGTGGGAAAGCCCGCGCACGTCATAGCTTGAATACGTGTGGTAGCGCGCAAGGATGTTGCCCGATACCAGGAACAGCATGCATTTTGTGAAGGAGTGGCAGATGGCATGGAGCAGGCCGCCGAAGGCGGCCATGCCGCCGACGCCGAACGCAAGGGCGAGTATGCCCATGTGTTCGATGCTGGAATAGGCGAGCAATCGTTTGTAGTGCCCCTGGCCAACGATGAAGATTGCCGCCATGCCCATGGAAAGCAAGCCCATGCAGAGCAGAAGGCTGCCGCTGAAATCTCCCAATCCGCCCGCCAGCATGATCTGGTGTCCGCGCAGTATGCCAAGGAGCGCGCAGTTGAGCAGGGCGCCGGAGAGCAGTCCGGAAACCAGGGACGGCGCCTGGCTGTGGGCGTCAGGGAGCCATGTGTGCATGGGGGCCAGTCCCATTTTTGTGCCATAGCCGACAAGAAGGAAAACAAACGCGGCTTTGAGCCAGGGAACGCGGTCGCTCTCCTGCAGTTCGGAAGCCCGCGCTATGAACGCGGAAAGCTGGTCCATGCTTTCATGTCCGGCAGCGCCGGGCTGATGGACGGCGACGCTCAGGAGGATGTTGCCCAACAGGGCAAGGGCTATGCCCACCGAGCAGATCATCAGATATTTCCAGGTGGCTTCCATGGAGCTTTGGTGCCTGTGGAAATAGATGAGGGGCGCCGTGGCCAGGGTGGTAAGCTCCACGCCGACCCAGAGCGCTCCAAGGTTGCAGGTGAGCGTGACCAGCGTCATGGCAGAGCAAAAAAGGCAAAGGCAGGAGAGGAAGCGCGTTTCGGGAGCGTTGGTGAAGAAATCGCCCTTCTGGATATCCCTCTTTATGTGTCCTTTTTCTTCCTGCTTCAAATAGCCGACGGCATAGACAGAGGCCGCAAGGAACAAGATGCTGGCCGTCACCAGGAAGATGACGCCAAGAGGATCTGGGCGCAGCAGGCCGAAGAGGGATGCATCATCCTTTCCTTCCAGGACGTTCCTGAGGATGGATGAGGAAAGGATGGCATGGGCGGCAGCGGTAAGGACCAGGAGCCACCTCCGGGGCCATGCCCCGGGAACGAACATGAGCAATCCGGAAACAAAGGGAAGGAAAAGGGCTATGGACGGCATGTCAGTCTCTCAGATTGCGGAACCGCGCTACATCAATGGAACTGAAAGCGGTGTTGATGTGGTTGATAGCAATGGCCATGACAAAGATAGCGGCGAAAACGTCCAGAAGGATGCCCAGCTCAAACCATACGGAACCTTCGGTGAGCAGAGGTATGCCCAAAATGAAGATCCCATTTTCCGCCACGAGATAGCCGATGACCTGGGTCAGCGCCTTGGCGAATCCCACCACGAGCACCAGCCCGCAAAACAGCGTTGTGAAGGCCACGGGGAGGAGCATCGGAGGGAAAAGCCCCTTGGCTTCCGGTATGCGGCCTTCGAGCCAAAGCGAAAAGGCCATGCAGCCAAGGCCCGAAAGCAGGGGGAACATCCTTCCCAGCCTTGGCCGTACCATGGGCTCTATGCCCAGCTTCCGGCACGTGCGGCGCAGGAAAAGCGGGAACCCCACCCCTTTGAGGAGAAAAACAGCCGCTGCAAGAAAAATGTTCTCCAGCGTGAGGGTGCTGTCCACGGGAAGCAGGAGCAGCAGGGCAAGCAGAACGCCCTGTGCAGCCGAAAGACGTATGAGCATGAGTATCCTGCCCGACCACAGCATGACAAGGTCGATGACGAGCAGCAGGAGGATGACGAATTGAAAGAGAGATTGCATGGCTAGCGCACCAGGGTCAGGATGAGTACAAAGGCAGCGACCGCGCCGGCAAGTCCGATGAAAGCCGGCACGATGGTCATGCGAAGCCGTGCCATGACAGATTCCACGACTCCGACACCGGCTGCAATCAGGCAAAGGGAAGCGGTCGTTAGGACGGCGTGAGCAACGGGAGACATGCCGGGTATGATCAGACCTGCCAGGAGAGAGGCGAATATCCAGAGTTTGAGGGCCGAACCGTAAAGGATGAAGGCCAGGTTGATGCCGGAATGGTCAAGCACCATGACTTCGTGGATCATGGTCAGTTCAAGATGCGTCGTGGGATCATCGACCGGGATGCGGCAGTTTTCCACGAGCAGGATGACACCCATGACAAATGCGAGCAGAAGAAGTTCCGGACGTCCAGAGGCCCAGGCATGAGCGGAAAAGCCGCAGAACATGGAGGAAAGAGAGAGTTCGGCGGGAAGCCCCATGGAAGAAGCGGTGTTGACCAGCGCAAGGAAGCACAGGAAGAGCACGGGCTCGGTTATCCCGCCAAAAAAAGCTTCCCGGCTCGCACCCATCCCTTCAAACGATGAACCCGTGTCGATGGCTGCAAGCACAGTGGCAAAGCGCCCCATGCCAAGCAGATAGGCAAAAAGGAGGAAGTCGCCGGTAAAGGAGAGCGGCGAGGGCATCCCCCCCAGCGGCAGCAAAAGGAGGGCGAGGAGCGCGGAGGCCAGTGAAATCGCAGGACCGGCCGAAAATGCCCACGTGGCGGCGCTGCTTATGACCTCGCCTTTGCGGAGCAGCTTGGCCAGATCGTAATACAGCTGTAGCAGAGGCTTGCCATGCCTTCCGGCGAATTTCGCCTTGACGCGGCTCGTTATGCCGGGAAGGAGCGGGGCCAAAAGCAGGGCGATGAGGACCTGGACAGAGAAAAGCAGCAGTGTTTCCATCAGGCGATCCCCCAGAAAAGCAGTGCCACAAGCGTGACAAGGATGTAAAGGATGTACAGGTTGATGCTGCCGTTCTGGATGATCTTGAGCGTATTGCAGGCCTTTTCGGCATATTCAAAAAGAGGGGCATAGAAGCGGCTTGAAACGACGTCCGCAGTTGATACCTCGATATGCGCATCCGCAGGGAAGACAGCGCTGTCGATGACGGCATCCGTCTTGGTGCCCATCAGAGGGCCGAAAATGCGCTCGGCCGGTTCAACGAACGATGCGGGGGTGTACTGCATGCGCTCTGTCCCGTACTGGTAGCCGCAGCCCCAGGTGGGGCCGGAAACGACCATGCGGCGTTTGAGCAGCATTTTCCTTGCCGCTGCCAGCGCGGCGGACAGTATGATGGCAGCGCAGCCAAGCAGGGATATGCTGCAGAGCATTTCTGCCGTGGAAGATGCGGCATTCCCCATGCCGGATTCCATGCCCTGCGAGATGAACGGCAAAAAGGAGAGGGAGGGCTGTATCGCTCTGAATACCTGTGCAGAAGCGAGCCCGCAGGCGACGCATGCTGCCGCGGGAATGGCGAGAGGAAGGAGGGCGCGCACGGAGATGGCATGCATCGAAGCGGCCATGGAGGACCGGGGTTGTCCGAGGAAACTCATGCCGTAAGCCTTGGCGTAGGCAAAGGCGGCCATGCCGCTGACGAGCATCAGGCAGGCCATGCAGGCAAGCATGGCGATTTTCTGCTCCATGCCGGTGAGCCCAAGCCCCTTGATGAAGGACAGCGAAATGACGAACTCGCTTGCAAAGCCGTTGAAAGGCGGAAGGCAGGCAATGGAAGCGGCACCCAGGGCAAACAGTGCGCCAAGAACGGGAGCGCGCTTTTGCAGGCCGCCGAGGGCCGTCATTTCGACCGTGCCTGCATGGTGCAGGATCTCTCCTGCGCAAAGAAAGAGCAGCCCCTTGAAGGCGGAATGGTTGAGCATATGGAAAAGGCAGCCCGAAAACCCAAGGGCTGCTATCCAGGCGTTGCCCGACAGCACGCCCACGAGCCCTGCGCCTGCAGCAAGGATCATGAGCCCCATGTTTTCCACGCTGGAGTAGGCGAGGAGGCGCTTGAGATTGCTCTGGGCAAGCGCCTTGAAAATGCCTGTGAAAGCCGTTGCTGCGCCCATGAACATGATGAGCCACGCCCACCAGAGGGGAAATCCTTCCACGGGGCCCAGGAACTGGAACGAGCGCAGTATGCCGTATAGTCCGGCATTGAGCATGGCACCCGAAAGGAGCGCGGAAACGTGGCTGGGAGCCGCGGGATGCGCTTCGGGCAGCCATACGTGCATGGGCGCGAGCCCTGCCTTGGCGCCAAAGCCGAGCAGGGCAAGGATGAAGAGCAGCGAGGAATGCCCTGCCGCGATGCGGTCCGCTCCTGAGAACAACGTCGTTCCGCTCTCTGCCCAGGCCAGGGCGAAAAAGGCCGTGAGCAGCACCGCGCCGAGATGAGCCGCCACAAGATAGACCCAGGAAGCGTTCTGGACCTTCCTGTCCCGGTCGTTGAATTCGATGAGGAAAAAGGGCGAGAGGGACATCAGCTCCCACGACATCATGAAGAAAAGCCCGTCCCGTGCCGCCATCACGCAGGTCATCCCCAAGAGCAGGATGAGGTAGAACATCCAGTGGGCTCCCAGGTCATGGTTTTGGACGCTGCCCCTGAGCGAAAGACCGCCGCTGACAGCGCATACCATGCCAAGCACGAAGACGGGCACGAGAAAAAGCCTTGTCAGGGGATCGAGTCCGAGGGCCAGGGATCCGATAGGGAGCCACCAGTCAAAGATCACGTTCTCGGCGCTTCCCCAGCCGCCGGAGAACAGGCTGAGCAGCCCTGCGGCACAGGCTGCTGCGGCAAAGGCAGGACCTATGATGTTCGCAGCACGGCTCCCCGCTTCTGAACGGACGTTGAGCGCAATGAAACCCGATACAACCGCTCCCGCCGCAAAAAGCGAAAGGGCCGTGATAAGCATCAGCATGAAAACTCCCGGTGAGGAAAAATGCGTTGGCTAATGCCGTGATACGTCTTAAGGGAGCGTTAATCAAGCTGTTTTGCAGGCGTTGCGCGGCATGGGATGCATCCTGAGCAAGCCTTCTATTTTCTGGAAAACCATGCTATCCATGTGCCGGCAGCGTGTCCCAGCGATGTTTGTCCTCTGCTCTGGACTCCTGACATCCATCACGATCTCAATGGGTCCTGGGTCGTTTTCCTGCTGCCATGAGACGGGAACCACAGATGTCCGGCGGTCTCACATCACATTGGCGTCCTTTGTCTTCTTTGCCATGCCGCGAGGTCACAATGCCTATGAAAAGATCCGTCTTTTTGCTGCTTTCCTGCATCGCTATTTTTGGGGTCCTGCCTCTGCCAGCAGGAGGATCCGTGACAGACAGTGAAGGACTTGTCCCCTCGGCACACGAAGGATCGCCATTGCCAGAAGCCGGTGTGCAGGTGGTCAGCCTCTGCGCCGTGGGTGACAACCTCATCCACAGCTCGGTGTACGAGAAGTTCCGCAGGAAGGACGGGACCTGGGACTTTGCCCCCATCTTTGTCCACGTGGGCGATATCATCAAAAAACACGACATCAGCGTGATCAACCAGGAAACGATCTTTGTCAACGATAACAAGCGCGTGAGCACCTACCCTTGCTTTGGCACTCCGCAGGAGATGGGCAGCGCACTGGTCAGCGCCGGATTCAATGTCGTGCTGTCCGCCACCAACCATACATGGGACAAACGCAGCTACGGGGTCGATACCACGCTTGCCTACTGGCGGGGACACTATCCCTCCGTCACGCTGCTCGGCATACACGCCAGCGCTGAAGAACAGGAACGCATCCCGGTCGTGGAGAAGAACGGCATACGCATAGCCATGTTCAACTACACTTACGGGCTCAATGGCTTCGTGGTGCCGGAAAAGGAAAAGTTCAAGGTCGACCTGCTGGACGACAGGGAGCGCTTCATGAACGACGTGCGGCGGGCCCGTGCCATGGCGGATTTCACTGTCTGCTTCCTGCACATCGGCGAGGAATACCGCTATACGCCGACAGAGCACCAGAAGAAATACGTGCGTGAACTGGCTGAAGCCGGCGCTGACCTGGTCATCTGCGCACATCCGCATGTCGTCGAGCCGTGCGAATGGATCTCAAATGCAGACGGCAGCGCGTGCCTTGTCTACTATTCCTGCGGCAATTTCGTTTCCGGCCAGGGCAAGGTGGACCGGCTGCTCGGCGGCATGGCGCAGGTAAAGATCGTCAAGGAAGGAGAAGGGCGCGCACGGGTCGCATGGCACGATTTCATCCCCACGGTCACGCACCGCACGCCCAGGACGGTAGAGGCCTATTTCCTGAGCGGATACAGCGATGCTCTGGCCCGTTCCCATTCCGTGAAGGGCGTTTCCGTAAAGAAGCTGACGGCGCTATGGAAGCAGATCACGGGGCTGGACGCGCATGCTCCGGCAATGCCTGGCGGGGATTAAGTAAGATTTTGAAACGTGACATGCGTGCCCGGCGCGGGTAAGGTCCTGCCTAAAGGAAACTGCACAAGGAGGTCCCCCTATGAACGCTAAATATTCCCTGTTTGCCCTTTGCGCGGCGGCATGCCTTGCCGCCGTGCCCGCTGTCATTTCCGCCGAGCCCGCCGCCAAGGGCGACGCCGTCCAGAAGGCGGAAAAGCCGGCGCAGCCGGAACAACGCCGCGGCATGCTGACTAAGGAGCAGAAAGAAAAGCAGCGCGCCATCATGCGGGAGCACAACGCCAGGATGGAAGACCTGAAGGATGCGCTGATGCAGAAGCAGATGGAGCTGGACTATCTGGCTGACAACCCCAACGTCAAGCCGGAAGACATCAAGGCCATCATCGCCGACATCGTCAGGCTGCATAAGGAATCGCGCAAGGCCGGACATGAACTGCGCGCCAAGATGCGCGAGGCCGGCCTGCCGTTCATGCTGCCGCGCCCGTGGCATGGACCGCGCCATGGTGAAGGCTTCATGCCCGGGCATCGCCGCCACTTTGGCCAGCATGGCCCCGGCTTCGCTCCTGAAGGCGGCCCCCAGTGGGAAGGTCCGGACTTCGGAGGTGCTCCCCGTGGCTTTCATGGTGAGCAGGGCATGGTGCCGGGGGGCGTCCCCAGCGGTCCTGGCGACCCAGCCTTCGCCCCCGTCCCATGCCAGCGTTTCGGAGCGCCCTGTGGCGATCCGGGCAGGGGATGTCCGTGGCTCCAGGGGCAGGGCGGCGCCGGCCCTGACCCTCAGGCGATGGGATACTAGGATCAAGCCCTGCTGAAGCGGGGATCTGCCGCCGGGCAGATCCCTTGGGAAAACAGATCAAGCCGCGGGATCCCCGCGGCTTTTTGGTTTTCCAGGAGGGCGGACAACTGCTGTTTCGTCCGGAGATGTTCCGGTAAGCCCATGCCGGAAAATCTCTGGCGTTCCTGGCGGCATTGCTGTACTGTGGCGCTGTAGCTGTACCGGGGCCAGGATCTCCGCGCTATGCGGGCATCGCCGCGATGTCGCCCCTGTGCCGTTCCAGCAGCGTGGCAATGATCCCGCGCAAAGGTGGTCACATGAAGGTCATCGACATCATCAAGGCAGAGAAGCCTTCCCTCTCGTTTGAGGTGTTTCCCCCGAAGACTTTCCAGTCCATGGAAAGCGTGCTCCGCGCCACGGATGAGATCGCCGAGCTCGGACCTGACTTCATGAGCGTCACGTATGGGGCGGGGGGCAGCACGGCGGCTTTTACTGCGGAGATCGCCGAACACATCCAGGATGTCTACGGCATCCCGGCTCTTGCCCACCTCACCTGCGTTTCCTCCAACAAGGATAAGATCGCCGGCGTGCTGGCTGACCTGCAGTCAAGAGGCATTGAGAACGTGCTCGCTCTCCGGGGCGACGTGCCCGAAGGGCTGGACGTCGGCAGCATCGACTACCGCCATGCCAGCGACCTCATCCCCGCCATCCGCGCGCATGGTGATTTCTGCATCGGCGGGGCATGCTATCCCGAAAAGCACCCCGAAAGCGTGAGCATCAGCGAAGATCTGCGCAATCTCGGGATGAAGGTCGGGAGCGGCTGCGATTTCCTTACGACGCAGATGTTCTTTGACAACAACATCCTGTACAATTTCCTTTACCGGGCGAAGGATGCCGGCATCAACGTTCCGGTGGTGGCCGGGATCATGCCGGTGACGAACGCCGTGCAGATACGCAGGATCATGGCCATTTCCGGCTCCATGCTGCCTCCGCGGTTCATCCGGATCGTGGAGCGCTACGGCGACGATCCCGAAGCCATGCTCCAGGCCGGCACCGTTTATGCGACGGAACAGATCATCGACCTGTATGCGAACGGCATCCGCGCCGTCCATGTCTATACCATGAACAGGCCTGAGGTGGCGCGGCGGATCCTGCACAACCTTTCGGCCATCATACGCTGACGGCATGGACGGCATCGTTCAGCAGCGCAGGGCCGCCCCGGGCGAAGCCCGTGTTGACCGGCGCGAAGCGCTGCGCTATATGGGCTGCGCCGGCATCCTGCCCGGCGGCGGGATCAAAGCGCTGATCGAATCATGCACGGAGGAGCTTCTTGCCATCCTGCAGCCGCGTTGCTGCTGGCTGGAAGTCCCCGTCGCCTTTCCGGCGCCTTATGCCGTGGATGTCGGTTTCGGCCCGGTGCAAAGCGTTGCCCTGAGCCGCCATCTCCAGGGCTGCGGCAAGGCGCTGTTGTTCGCTGCCACGGTAGGCATCGGCGTGGAACGGCTTGTGGCGCGCTATCAGCGGCTCACCCCAAGCAGGGCGGCCGTGATCGACGCACTGGGGTCTTCTGCCATCGAGTGCTGGTGCGATGACATGGAAAAGGCATTGCTCGGAGACATGGTCCACAGCAGCCGCTTCAGCCCTGGTTACGGTGATTTCGAACTTGCGTGCCAGCGTGATTTTGCACGTTGCCTTGACTTGCCGAGGACGATCGGCGTTTCCCTTTCGGGATCGCTGCTCATGACTCCCTGCAAGTCCGTCACGGCGGTCATCGGCATAGGCGCATCCTCGCGAACATGCGGGGGAAAATGCATGTCATGCAGCCTGGAACACTGCATCTACCGCGAGATACAGCTATGAACATCCTTGAGAAGATATATTCATCCATCACCTACTGTGACGGCGGCATGGGCACGCTGCTGCAGGCCCGTGGGCTCAGGCCCGGCGAGATGCCGGAGCGCTGGGGCGTGGCGCGCGCCGACGACATCGTCGAGATCCATGCCCGATACCTTGCCGCAGGCTGCCATGTGATAACGACGAATACGTTTGGCGCCAACCTCGCCAAGTATTCCCTGGATGAACTGAAAAAGATCATCCCCGCCGGCATACGCAACGTGCGCCGTGCCATGCGCGATTTTTCAGGCGACAGGTATGTCGCCTTCGATATCGGCCCCACGGGAAAACTGCTCAGGCCCCTGGGGGACCTCCCTTTTGAGGAGGCCGTGGGCATCTTTGCCGAAAGCGTGAAGATCGCCGCCGCTTGCGATCCCGACCTCATCCTGATCGAGACCATGAACGATTCCTATGAGGCCAAGGCGGCCGTGATCGCGGCCAAGGAGAACTGCGACCTCCCCGTCTTCGTGACAACGGTCTATGACGAGCGCGGCAAGCTCATGACAGGCGCGGACCCGGCCGCCATGGTCGCCATGCTGGAAGGGCTGGGAGTGGATGCGCTTGGGATGAACTGCTCGCTTGGACCGGACCAGATGAAGGATATCGTGCCGCAGATCGTGGCGGAAGCAAGCGTTCCCGTGATCGTCAACCCCAATGCCGGACTGCCGAGGACGGAAGGCGGCAGGACAGTGTTCAGTGTGGGCGCGTCCCATTTTGCGGAAACGATGGTCGGCATCGTGAAGTCCGGCGCGACCATCGTCGGCGGCTGCTGCGGGACCACGCCGGATTATATGCGGCGCCTGGTGGAGGAAACGAGCCGCCTGCCTTTTAACGCCCCAAGAAAGAAAAGCCATACGGTCGTTTCCTCCTATACCCACGCCGTGCGGGTGGGAGAAGCGCCGGTGCTCATCGGCGAACGGATCAATCCCACGGGCAAGAAACGCTTCAAGCAGGCGCTGCGGGATGGCGACATCGACTACATCCTCGGCGAGGGCGTCGCCCAGCAGGACGCCGGCGCGCATATCCTCGATGTCAACGTCGGGCTGCCCGAGATCGATGAGCCTTCCATGATGGAGGACGTCGTCCGTGAACTGCAGGCTGTGACCGACCTTCCCCTCCAGCTCGACACCGTCAACGGCGAGGCCATGGAGCGCGCCATGCGCGCCTACAACGGCAAGCCCATGGTCAATTCCGTCAACGGCAAGCCGGAAAGCATGGCCGTGATGTTCCCGCTGGTGAAGAAATACGGGGGGGTGCTCATCGCGCTGACCATCGGGGAGCAGGGCATACCCGATACGGCGGAAGGCCGCCTGGCTATCGCTGCGGACATCGTGGCAAAGGCTGAGGCGCAGGGCATCGCGAGGCGGGACATCATCGTGGATCCGCTTGCCATGGCGGTTTCCTCCGACCCCAGGAGCGCCCTGGTCACCCTGGACAGCATACGACTCATCGAATCCACCCTTGGCGTGCATACCAGCTTGGGCGTCTCCAATATTTCTTTCGGGCTGCCAGCGCGCGATATGGTGACCGCCACGTTTTTTGCGCTGGCACTGCAAAACGGCTTGGACTGTGCCATCATGAATCCGTTTTCAGGAGAGATGCAAAAGATCGTCCATGCCTACCGCGTCCTGAAGGACCTTGATGAAAACTGC
>JAEEGL011099243.1_pt1 | contig 46611 bp, 44 predicted proteins | sample 9134231 | NCBI WGS metagenome assembly JAEEGL01 (sample SAMN16246548, study PRJNA631951) | gut metagenome | biome: gut microbiome; feature: rumen; material: fiber-attached | host: Bos | place: Iran: Karaj | collected 2018-10
AGGTATCTCTTATAGAAGATATGATGTTCACGGCTTCTATGCTAATGGTATCAATAAAAGTACAGGAAAATATATTGATTCAGCAGGCTTTGATCGTGATGGATACTATTATGAACGTAATGAAGAAGGAGAATTAGTCAACACTGGTAGAAAAACAAATGAATTTGGATTTACTATTGATAGAAGAATAAAAGTTAAAGAAATCAATGGCTATAGATATGAAACTACTAATAAAGGTTTTGATATTGCAGGCCGATATAAAGGTGGTTCAATCTATAATGATAAAGGATTTACTGTTGATGGAATTCATAGAGAAACTCTAACAACTGTTGACTCTCGTGGATTTGATTGCAACGGAATTTGGCACAAACAAGACGAGGACGGTCATCTTGTTAGTACTGGATCTAGATTTGACGATACTGGCTGGAGCCAAAATAAAACTAACGTAGAGACAGAGCGTATTATTGATAGACATGGTTTTGACTATAATCACTTATATAGAAACAAAAATAATAAGTTTGATATTTATGATAAACATGGTTTTGATTATAGAGGAATTCATAAAACAACTAAAACTAATCTTAATAATAGACAATTTGATTGGGATGGTTTCTATTATAAAAAGAATGAAGCTGGAGAATTTGTTAACACTGGAAGCAAATTTGATGACGAAGGCTATGACATAGAAGGATTAGATGTACATGGATTCTCAAAGAATGGTTATTATAAAGGCAAGAAGAAAAAAGTTAATCATGAGGGCTTTGATCAAAACGGGTTTAACCAGTATACTTCTTCTAACTATGACCAACAAGGAAAAGATATTGATGGTAATCCAGTGAAATTATCTCAAGAAGTAATTAATCAAATAGTTAATAAAGACAAGCAAACAATTGATGAGATATGGGATCAACTTGGTGATGGAGATAAAGATTTAATAGCAGCTTCTTATGATGTTATTGAAGAAGAAATTGAAGATTACGATAACATTGAAGACTTTACTAATACCGTAATTAAAAATGGTATAAAAGAAGATTATAAGCCTTATACAAAAGAAGAAATAATTGAATTTATCAAAGATAAAGCAGAGGAAAGATATGAATCACAAAGAATGGAACATATGAGAGATTCATATTACGATAGTTACTCATCAAGAGTAACTGATGGAGATATTCCTTTCGGTGATTTAGACTATGAATCAATAGATTCAGATATTATTGATGACATAGCACCATATGTTGAAATCGCAAGGCATACCAAATAAAAAAGACTTATATAAGTCTTTTTTATTTTTTCTTTTTCTTCTTTTGCTTAGTTTCTTTTTTACTATCACATTTTAATACAAATAATCCAAATTCTATAGATAATATAAGAATTAAATATATTGGTAATAGTATTAATACTAATTTCATAGGGTTATTTTGTACTTTAACCATATTTAATAATTGGATAAGAGTATCTAAATGGTATGTAAATATTAAATATAGAAATACACCAAATACAAATGTTCTCCATAATGAGTTTAGAATTATACTTTTTATTGTTTTGGTTTCCGTAATCTTATAATTTATCATCCTTTTTTATCCTCCTAATAATAATTATAAATGAAACAAAGGCTTATTAAAAGCACTAAATACAGTGATTTGACAAAATAATTAAAAACATTTAATATAGAAAAATGAGTCTTAAAAATTGGTGTCAATATAAAAGACTTGACAAGCACATTTCATTTTGTTATTATGATATGGTGCCGTCTAAAAGAGAGGATTAAATATGAAAACAATAAATGAACCTTTGCCGTCCAAAAGACGGGTTAAGGCTAGTAAGCATAGTGCTAAGGCAATTATATGTGGATTTGCTGCATTATTAGTTGTTACTGCATTATGTAGTTATTATGTTTATGACATAGCTCGTAGACAACAAATTTATGATAACTTATCAATTAACTTTTCTGAGGTAAAAGTAATTGAGTATGGTACTGCTAACTACAACCCAATGGAGCTTGTGGAAGATGTAGATGGTACTATTACAAGTTATACAGAATCAATCGATACTCAAACTTTAGGAGTAAAACAAGTCGTATTTGAAGTACAAAAAGAAGACGTTGTTAAAGAAATAGCTGTTGAAGTTGAAGTAAAAGATATGAATGCTCCAGTAATCAAAGTAAAAAAGAATAACGTTACAATATATAAAGGTAGTAATTATAATTTAAAGAATAATATTTCTAGCGTAGTAGATGATATTGATGGCACAATTAAGTATTATGAAGGAATTCCTTCAGAAATGGTTCCATATTATGTAATAGAATCTAACTTAAATACTAACAAAGTAGGTAAATATAAAGCTACTATTAAGGCATATGATTCATATGGAAATAAGAGTGAGTCTTCATACGTTATTAATGTTATAGAAAAAGTATATTATTCATATAATAATAATTACACTAATGCAAACCCAAGTGTTAATACATCATCTGTAGTATCTGCTGCTTATTCATTCCTTGGATATAGATATACATATGGAGGAAGAAGTCCTGCTACTGGATTTGATTGTTCAGGATTTGTTTCATACGTTTATAGCTTATTCGGAGTTAAAATGGGTGGTGGAGCTAGATCATTAGCAACAGTCGGTTCTGCAGTAGCAAGAAGCAATATGCAACCAGGCGATATTATTATTTGGAGTGAATACTCAAATAATTCACCTACACACGTATCTTTATATGCAGGTGGTGGAAAGATGATCCATGCTGCTAATCCAAGAACGGGAGTTATAGTAAGTACTGTTTATGAATGGGAACACTATGGCGGTGGACACATTGTTACAATAAGAAGAGTCTAAGACTCTTTTTTACTTTGTAAAAATATGATATTCTATATGTAGAATGGGAAGTGGGTTCATGGACTTTTTAGTACATTTTTTTAGAGATATATTAGATGGACCATTATATTGGATAGTAGTCGCTATATGCTTCTTTCTAATAGTATTTATAATAGGTTTCTTACTAGATAGGCATGAAAAGAATGAAAGGCTACGAGGAATGGTTCAGGAGGCTTCTGCTGGTAAAGAAAGAATGTATGTTACTGATGAAATGACTAAGGTAGAGGATTCTCCTACACCACTAGTTATTACTCCACCTACTGTTGAAGTTCCTAATACCAGTGAAGAAGAGAATAAAAGTGTTGGAGTACTTGAATTAAGCTCAGAAGACTACCAAGATAATTCCGAAGTACTGCCTGATAACAATAATAATTAATAAAGAGTTTCTATTTGCTAGAGGCTCTTTTTATGTTATAATTTTAAATGAAATATTGGAGGCATATATGACAGTTGAAAGTATATTAGAACTGCTTAAAAATATTATAGATATTTCCATTGTATGGGGAGTCTTTTACTATATATTAAAGAATATTAAGAATAATGTTAAACTAACTCTTTTATTTAAAGGGGTTGCTATTGTAATAGTACTTAAAATAGTAAGTGATCTATTACTTTTAAAGACAATTGGTTTATTACTAGAATATGTATTAATGTGGGGACCACTTGCATTAATAATTATATTCCAACCAGAAATTAGAGCAGCTTTAGAACAATTAGGTAGAACAGAACTTTTAGGAAGACATAAAGTACTTACAGTTGATGAAAGAGAACATTTAGTATATGAAATAGTAAATGCCGTTGATCAATTAAGAAAACAAAAAATCGGTGCTTTAATCGTACTAGAAAGAGATTATAGTTTATCTAATTATATAGAAAAAGCTAAGAAGATTTATGCGGATATATCAGCAGATTTATTAGTATCTATTTTCTTCCCAAATAACCCACTTCATGATGGTGGAGTTATTATTCAAGGGAACCGTATTACTTGTGCTGGAGCAGTATTCCCAACAAGTAATAGTGGAAAAGCTAATAAGAGATTAGGTACAAGACATAGAGCAGCTTTAGGTATAGCTGAAGAAACTGATGCTATTGCATTAATCGTATCAGAAGAAACAGGAAGAATATCTATCGCTATTAAGGGAGAATTATACTATAACTTATCTCTTGATGATGTAAGAATGATGTTAATTGATGAGTTAAGACCTAAACGTGATGATGAATTAGAAGAAGAGGATGATGTATATGAAGAAAAAGAATAGATTATTTATACGTATCCTTAGAGCAATCTATATCTTCTTTGACAAGGTATTAATTACTCCTGTTACTAAGTTATTTATGTCAGTAAATAACTTCTTTAAAGGAAGTAACAAAGGATTTGAAAAGTTTATTAATAATAAACAAACATTAATAGTGTTATCATTAATATTTGCTTTAGCAACCTTCTATGTTATAGATAAGAGTTCTAATGCAATTATTAATCAAACAGCTGAAATATTATATAACCAACCAGTAACGGCTGAGTATAATAAAGAAGCATATGTAATTGAAGGATTACCTGAGTCAGTAGATATTACATTAATTGGAAGAAACTCAGATATTTATCTAGCTAAACAATATCCTACTAATGAAGTATCAGTAGATTTACGTGATCTAAAACCTGGTAGCCATACGGTTACATTAAAATATAAACAAGCACTTAATTCTTTATCTTATAAACTTGACCCATCTACAGCTACAATTGTTGTATATGAAAAAGTATCTATGACTAAAGAATTAACATATGACGTATTACATAAAGATTCATTAGATACAAAATTTGTTATATCTAACGTAGCCTTAGATAGAAATGACGTTATTATTAAGGGAGCTGAGTATAAACTAGAAAGTGTTGCTACAGTAAAAGCCTTAATAGATGTTGATGATATTACTAAACAACAAGTTGGGGAATTATCATTAAAAGATGTTACTTTAGTAGCATATGATTCATCTGGTAATACAGTAGATGTAGAAATAGTACCTGGTAAAGTTAATGCTACAGTTACTATTACTAGTCCAAGTAAAGAATTACCAATTAATATAGTTCCAACTGGTGATATAGCATTTGGTAAAGCTATTAAAGCAATTACTTCAAGTAGTTCTAGTGTTACAGTTTACGGTGATCAAGAAGCATTAAATTCTTTAAATTCATATGATGTAGAAATTGATGTTAACGGATTAGATAAGAATAAAGAATATAACATCAATTTAAAGAACCCATCTGGTATTAGAGAGATGAGTGTTAAGACAGTAGTTGTTAAGGTAGAATTATCTGAATCAATTACTAAAGAATTTGAAGGTATTAAGATTACCCCTGCTAACTTAGCAAATGGATTAAAAGTCCAAGCAGCTAGTGAAGCTGATAGTGCAGTTACTGTAGTTGTAACTGGTAGTGCTGATGCTATTAATGCGCTAGATCCAAGCAGCATAGTAGCTAAAGTAGATCTAACAGGATTAAAAGCTGGTACTCATGACGTTGAAGTTAAAGTAAGCGGTGGAGATAATAAACTAACATACGAGTCTAAAGTTAAGACCGTTAAAGTAGTAATAAGTTAAGCACACATTGTGTGCTTTTTCTTTATTTATATATATTTCTTGTGTTATAATACCTATTAGGTGACGTAATATGACAAGAAAAGAAGCAATAAAAAAGCAAAAAGAAGAAAAAAAGGTTATTCGTAATTTAGATAAAGTTGATTCTAAAGAACAAGCAAAAAAGACTATATTTACTCTAGTTGGTGTAGTTCTATTTATAGGACTTGCTTATTTTGCTGCTCTAGTATTTACTGGGGAAATCTCTTTCAAGAAGAAAGATTATAGTGCTAAAGAGCCAGAATTCCAAAATGAAGAAATACTAATAGGCGAAGTATTAAATAGAGAAAGTGAAGAATACTATGTATTATTCTATGATGGAGAAACATCTGCTTCACTTACAAGTTTACGTAGTTTACCTGATAAAAGAATATATAAGGTAAATATGGATAATGCTTTAAATAAAGGATATAAAGTATCTGAAGGAGAAAAAGCTAATAACTCTGTAAAAAATATAAAAACAGTAAAAGACTTAAAAGTAAAAGTTCCTACTGCTATCAAAGTTAAAGATGGTAAAGTAACTGAGTATAAAGAAGGAGAAGATACTGTTTACACTTATTTATCAGATTTCTAAAATAGAGAGAGGTGACTCTCTTTTTTTATGGTATTATTATAATAGGAGGCTTGTATGGAAAAGAAAAACGATACAAAGAAAAAACCTGTTAAAAAGAAAGTAAGTACTAGAACCAAGAGTAAGATTGTAGTAGAAAAGAAGAAGGGATTTAATTCTTATGAAACTGTACTACTAGCATTTGGTACTCTAGTAATTGGTTTTGTTATTGGACTTGCAGTCGCTTTATCTGCGGGAAAGTATAAAGTAAAAGATAGTGCTGTAACTGAAGCATATAATAAATTACTCAATAATAAATATGCAAATTTAACAGAAGAACGATTAACAGATGCTGCTATTAATGGAATGTTATCTGCTACAGATGAGTATTCTTCATATATTAAGGACTCAAGTTACGTAGAAGACATAAACGGATACTATAATGGTATTGGAATCTCTATAGGTAGAGGAGATGACGGTAAAGTATATGTATACGAAGTATTTAATGATGGACCAAGTTTTGGAAAGCTTAAAGAAGCTGATGAAGTTGTTTCTTTCAATGAAATGAAAACAGAAGATTATACAGTAGAGGAACTATCTACACATGTTAAAGGACTACCACTTAATACAGTTGTTAAAACTAAAGTATTAAGAGATAATGAATCTTTAGAGTTTGATATTCCAGTTAATACAATTACTATTAGAACTGTTACTGATTTTAGACTAATAAATGATAAATATGGATATTTAAAATTAGACTATATTTCTTCTAACTCATATTCACAAGTAAAAGATACTCTTGAATTCTTTAATAACAATAATGTTAAAAATATGATATTAGATTTAAGATGTAATACCGGTGGAGACGTTAATGGACTTAAAAACATTGCTAGTTTATTCCTAAATAATAATTCAATTATTTATAAAGAAGTAATGGATGGCAAGATAACAGAAGTATATTCATCTGGTGCTCCTATATATAATGGAAAAGTTATAGTACTAATTAATAATACTACCGCAAGTGCTGCAGAAATACTTGCTGCTACTTTAAAAGATAATAATAATGCCAAATTAATTGGTATACCTACATATGGTAAATATACTATTCAAACAACTTATACATTAAGTAATGATTCTATTATTAAGTATTCTGTTGGTGAATGGCTAAGAAAAAATGGATCTAGTGTTAAAGATGTAGGAGTAATTCCAGATATCTTTATAGCTAATACAGAAGATGCTGATGTTCAATATGACACTGCTGTTAAAGAACTAGAAAAGGATTAAGAATATTTCTTAATCCTTTTTAATGTTATAAATATAAACATAAAGATAAATAATAGATTAGAGTAAGATGTATCAGTATCTGGGACTTCTATTTTGCTATTATAGAAATCAACTTCTGTATCTTTATCTAAATTAATATTTATAATATCCTCATTTAATACATATCCAATATTAGCATTAACTTCTTTTATAGAGTATTCTCCTATTGGAAGAATAATACTTGCTATACCATTAATAGTTTTTAACTCATATTCATTATTATTACCTGTTACTAAAAATACTATCTCATCAGTATTTATTAACTCATTTGTTAATAAATCTTTTTTATTTATAGTAAGAGTATACTTCTTTAAATAATCTTTTAAATTATATGTAATTTTGGTATTATTATCACCTATCTCAAAGAATAAATCATCTTGTTCTACATAATTACTATTAGTAATTACTTCATGTAATCTATATTTTCCATATGGAAGTTGAATACTAAAGTATCCTTTATTATCAGTTTTCATAGTATTTATAAGTTCATTATCTCTATATAATTCAAATACAGCATTTTCTTCTTCAATAAAAGTATTATCTACTTCATATAATTTATTTACTTCCAAAGTACCAAGTATTTCTTTATCTAGTAGTTCTAGATCAATATTAGTATTATTATCATCAATTGTAAAAGTAATATCTTCTACTCTTTGATATCCATATTTAGAAGAAGTCTGATGTAACCTATAAGTACCATAAGGTATATCTATATCTAGAATTCCTTCTTTATTAGTTTTAACAACACTATAAAGTTTGTCACCAATATATAATTCAAATTCTGTATCAGGTTCAATCTTTTTATTATCTTCATTACCATAATACTTTGTTAATAATAAATGCCCTTCTTTTAATGAGTTAACTAATTCATATTCAATTACTTCAGTACTATCCTTTATTTGCACTTCAAAGTCATCTACTTTAGTATATCCTTCTTTTGTATTAACTTGATGAAATGTATATGTACCATATGGTAGTTCTATATTAATTAACCCCTCTTTATTAGTAGTGCAAGTTGTATATAATTTATCTCTTAGATATACTTCAAATGTTATATTTTCTTCGTCTAAGTATTCATTCCAGGGATTATTATACTTCTTATGAATATGTACCATGTTCTTAATTACAGTATTTTCCATTACAAATTCATAAGTTCTAGTATTAGTCGATATATCGAAAGCAAAGCAAGTGTTATTTAATTCATAACCTACATTTGGTTCATATTCACATATCGTGTAGTGACCATATGGAAGTGTTTCCCATTTTATAAATAAAGATTCACTCATCTCGATTATTCCACCTACTTCAGGCCCTTGCATTATGAACCAAGTACCTTCTAGTTTAGCATCTCCTTGAGGGACATTACCAGTTTCTTTATCTCTTTTATAGACTGTAGTTTCTCCATATAATGATTTAACATTGACTTTATATTCTTCATATACATTTCCGTAGGTCATCATATCCTGAGATGTATCACTTTGATAAAGAAGAACAAAATTGTTATATATTTGTTTTCTTCTAATTGTGATAGTGTAGTCACCTTTTAATTCTGTTTTAATATTTATCTTGTTTCCATTAACACTTTGAACAATTCTTCCTGGATCAATAACATCAAAATCATCTAAATTACCTTCTAATACATTAATAGTATAAGGTTGCCTTGCTATTAAAGTTACTTCATTTGTATCTAGTCTAAGCTTATGATTATTTACAAGATTTAATATCTCATTAAAGTATCCATCATATTTATTGGTATAATCTCCATTTAGTGTACTAGTAAAATAGAATTTACCAGTAGGATCAATCTCTCTCCATATTAATAACTGAGTAACAGAATACCAAATATCATCTGTATGATTCTTATATCCATATCCATAATAAGATATTAGTTTTATCCTTTCTAAAGTATTTGGATTAATACCATTAATAGATGCTACTTCTTTATAGGGAGAAGATTCATCTATATTTGACCATGGTGCTATACAATAACTTAGTTTATTATCACTTGCTCTAAGAATAGATTTCATTCTTTTATATTGACCAGATCCATCACTTCTTATTTTCTTTATATAAGTTTGACCTATATAACCTCCATCTTTAAAGTATTCATCTGCATTAACAACACTTGGAATAAATAATAATGCTAATAGTAGTAGAAATATGTATTTCTTCATAAAAACCTCCTTTGTGAAGAGGTATTTTATAGATAAAAAAATATAATGCAAATCGTACTTTTAATTAATTGAATTGCTTACTAGATACCAATTTAATAAAATGTTGATACCTTTTTCATAAAATGGATTTATAATATTATTTCAATAAACATGTTTCATAGTTTATAATATTTATTGAGGTGATTTAGATGACAGATATAGAAATTTATAGAAACACCAAATTAAAAGATATTAAAGAAATTGGTAAGAAATTAGGTATAGAGAAGAATCTAATTTATTATGGTAAAAATAAAGCTAAGGTTGAATATGAAAATATTAAATCGAAAAAGAATGGTAAAGTAATACTTATCACAGCTACTAATCCAACTCCATATGGAGAAGGTAAGACTACTGTAAGTATAGGACTTGCTGATGCCTTAAGAGTAATGGGAAAGAATAGTATTCTAGCATTACGTGAACCATCACTTGGACCAGTATTTGGACTAAAAGGTGGAGCAACTGGTGGAGGACAAAGCCAAGTAGCTCCAATGGATGAAATTAATCTTCATTTTACTGGAGACTTTCATGCTATAACAAGTGCTAATAACTTATTATCAGCTGCTATTGATAATCATATTTATCAAGGTAATAGTCTAGAAATAGATCCATCTACAATATGTTTTTATAGATGCATGGATATGAATGACAGAGCGTTAAGAACTATTAACTTAGAGGATAGAACAGAACATTTCCAAATAACAGCTGCATCAGAAATAATGACTATTTTCTGTATGGCAAGTGACTTAAAAGATTTAGAAAAAAGATTAGGAGATATCTTAATTGGATACAATAAGAGTGGTAAACCATTATTTGCTAGAGACTTACAAGTAGAAGGAGCAATGGCTGCATTATTAAAAGATGCTCTTAATCCAAACTTAGTTCAATCATTAGAAGGAACTCCAGCATTAGTACATGGTGGTCCATTTGCAAATATAGCTCATGGATGTAATAGTATAATTGCTACTAAGACGGCTATGAAACTTGCTGATTATGTAGTAACTGAAGCTGGATTCGGAAGCGATTTAGGTGGAGAGAAATTCCTAGATATAAAATGCCGTAATAGTGGTATTACTCCAAGTGCTATTGTAGTAGTAACTACAATTAGAAGTTTAAAACATAACGGTAATGATAACTTAGAAGAAGGATTCAAGAACTTAGATATACACGTTGAAAATATGGAAAAGTATAATGTTCCAGTAGTAGTATGTTTAAATAAGTTTGAAAATGATACAGAAGAAGATCTAGACCTAATTACTAAGCATTTAGAAGAAAAAGGAGTTTCTCTTGCTATATCAACTGCTTATAAAGATGGTGGTAAGGGAGCTGTTCCTTTAGCAGAAGCTGTATTATCAGAAATAGAAAATAAAGAATATAAGTTTAGAAACTTATATGATGAAAATCTATCAATAAAAGAGAAGATTAATATCATTGCTCATGATATATATCGTTCTGGAAACGTAGAATATAGTGAGGAAGCTCTAGAACAAATTAAAAAAATAGAGTCAATTGGACAAGATAAACTTCCAATTTGTGTAGCTAAAACACAATATTCATTATCAGATAATCCTAAATTATTAGGAGCTCCTGTAGGAAATACCTTACACGTAAAGGAAGTTAGACTATATAATGGTGCAAAATTCATTACAATCTTGACAGGTAATATTCTAACTATGCCAGGACTTCCTAAAAAACCTGCCTATGAAGGTATAAATATTAATAAGAAAAATCAAATTGATGGAATATTCTAAATATTTATAATATAATTTAATTATAGGAGGAACTATGAAACTAAATGGAAAAATAGCATATGTTACTGGTGGCGCTATGGGTAATGGATTAGGAATAGTTAAAATGTTCCTAAAATATGGTGCTACTGTAGTAATAGCTGATAATAACGAAAGAGTATTTCAAGTAGCAGATTTACTAACAGAAAAAGGATTTAATGTTAGAGGACACCTAGTAGATATAAGAGAGAGAAATCAAATAAGAGAATCAGTAAAAGATGTTATTACAGAATTTGGTAGAATTGATATTTTAGTAAATAATGCCGGAGTATGTAAACTTAAACCATTCTTAGAGATGACTGATGAAGATAGAGATTTCCACTTTAATGTTAATCTATGTGGTACTTGGAATGTTACTCAAGAAGTTATTCCTTATATGATTAAAAATGAATATGGTAAGATAATTAACTTATCTTCAGTAACTGGAGTACAAGTTGCTGATCCAGGAGAAAGCGCTTATGCTGCTACAAAGGGTGCAATACTTGGACTTACTAAAGCATTAGCAGTTGAATATGCTAGTAAAAATATAAATGTTAACGCTATACTTCCAGGCTATGTAAAAACTCCTATGGTTCAAAATATGGCTGAGTTAACAAATCCAGAAAATCCTGAAGAAGTAATAAATGGTATAGCACAAAATATACCAATGGGAAGACTAGGTAAGATTAATGAAATCGGAGAACTAGCAGCTTTCCTTGCTTCTGAAGAATCTAGTTATATAACAGGTGAAGGTATAGTAATATCTGGAGGTAGTACTTTACCAGAAACTATGACAATGGGAAGATAAAAAGAACTTAAAATAAGTTCTTTTCTTTTTGATTATATTGTCTATTAGCTAAAATTTTAGTCATTATTTCTTCATCTCTATTAGGATTTTGAAATAATTCATATGGTTCAACGTTTAAAGCATTAGCAATTAGTTCTAGTTTGTTAATAGTTGGACAGTGAAGGCCTCTTTCAATATCTGTGATATATCTAGAACTAAGTCCAGCAAGTTCAGCTAATTTTTCTTGAGATATATTATTAACATATCTATAGTATTTTATATTAAAAACAAGTAAATCTTTTAAATTACTAAAATCAATTTTCACACTATCACCTGTAAAGTATGATACTAATTACTGCAAAAATATCACACGAACTATTTACTGCAAGATTATTCTGGATTATTATTATAATGAAAGGAGAACTAAATGAAAAAGTGTAAATATTGCCAATCAGAAATTGATGAAAAAGCTAAGATTTGCCCTCATTGTCACAAAAAACAATCACATCTAGTTAGATGGATAGTTCTTGGAGTAATAGCTGTTATTATTATAGCTGCTATTGCTGGAGGTGGAGGAAAGGATAATTTTGTTAAAGATTATAATCAAGATGACGTAGTTACTTATAAAGATGTTAAATATTCTATTACTAAAGTCGAAAAAACCAAAGGAAGTAATGAATATTGGCAAGCCAAAGATGGTAATGAATATGTTAAAGTAACTATTAAAGTTGAAAACACCTCTAACAAAAAGATTTCTTATAATGCCTTAGACTTCCAAATGGTTAATGGTGATGGTGTTGAAGATTCTTTCTATACTATTACAGCTGAAGGTGATAAAGATTTTGGCTCTGGTGAATTAGATCCAGGAGGAAAAACTGAAGGCGTTATCATTTGGGAACAAAAGAAGGGCGATACTGGATTAAGAATCAGATATTACGAAAATGTTATATTTGATAGTGATTATACTTTCCAATGGACTCTAAAATAATATAAAATATCCACAGATTTGTGGATATTTTTATTTTGTATATTTATCTCCTTGATAGATATTTCTTCTAACCATTTCTTTATCTATATCATTCATTACTGTGAACTTCTTTATACCCCAGGTTGGAGCAATAATATCATTTAGATCAGGGTCTCCAGTAAGTCTACATACTACGATATCTTCTCTTAAGCATTCTAATTGTTCACATACAATATCAACATATTCTTCTTTAGTTAGGATATGGAAGTTATTCTCTTTATACATTTCTTCTAGCTTAGTATTTTTAAGTACACATAAGTTATGTATTTTTATTCCTTGAATATCTAGCGTACTTAAATGTTTAACTGTATCAACCATCATCTCTTTAGTTTCATATGGTAGTCCATTAATGATATGTACTAGAACATTAATATTTCTTTTTCTTAGTTCTTTAACCATATCATCAAATTCTTTTAGTGAATGACATCTGTTAATAAGTTCACTTGTCTTATTATGAATAGTTTGAAGACCTAGTTCTACTGTTAGATAGGTTCTTTTATTTAACTCTTCTAAATAATCTAAACATTCCTTAGTAATAGAGTCTGGCCTAGTACCTATAGATAAGCCAATTACATTATCTTCTTTTAAAGCTTCTTCATATAAATACTTTAGTTTTTCTATTGGACCATAGGTATTAGTATTAGCTTGGAAATATGCTATATATTTAGCATTAGGCCATTTATGAAGCATTACTTCCTTTACTTTAGTAAACTGAGTATGTATATCTTCTTTAGGATTACCACCGTATTCACCAGAACCGGATAAAGAACAGAATATACATCCGCCTGTGCCTTTAGTCCCATCTCTATTAGGACAAGTAAAGTTTCCGTTTAAAGAAACTTTAAATACTTTAGTACCAAACTTAGTCTTATAGAAATAATCTAAAGTATAGTATCTTTTGTTGTTATTACTATATTTAAACATATTTTCACCTGTTCATATTATAACATAGTTATGGTATAATAATAATGGGAGACTAGTATGAAGGTTAAAAGAAAAATCAGACTTACAAAAATTGGTAAACTTGTATTTGGATTATTAATAATAATACTTGTTTTATTATGCATTCCAACTGTTGTTAGAAAGATTAATTATAATAAACTTATTAATATCGGTTATAGTGAAGCATCTAGTTCTTACATTATTAAGCATAAACTCTTTAAGAGTATTAAAGATTTAGATTATATAGAGACTTTAGATAAAGTAATAGGCAGTAATAACTATAAAGATGGTAATTATGATAAGTATATTGCTATTAATTATTATGATTCTGATAATTTTAGTGAATCAATTAATAAGTTTATTGAGATGGGTTATTCTACTACTGATATTAATAATATAATCAGTCATGGAGAAAGTAAGGATATTGATGAATTCTCTAATCATGAATATGTAGAAAATATATCTAAGATACTTGTAAAAGATTATGCTAAAGTAAGGCTTGTAGATAGATATATAGCATATCAATATGAAAACTTCTGTGCATGGGCAGATGCTAATTACTATGTCGGTTTAAATTTTGATTTGGAACCTTTTACAGAATTAAGTACATATAATACATATGATCCATTAATGATAGTAAATAAGTATCATAGTGTAACATCTGATTATGATCCAGGTGAATTAACAACTCTTTCTTTAGATTATTCTAGAGATGGAGATGCTAAATTAATACCTGAAGTTGCTGATGCCTTTATAAAGATGGCAGATGAAGCTAAAAAAGATGGATTAATATTAAAGGCAAGAAGCGCTTATAGAAGCTATCAAGATCAACAAAATCTATGGAATAGTTATTCTAAAACATATTCTAAAGAAAGATTATATGCTTTAGTAGCAAAGCCTGGGTTCTCTGAACATCAGACGGGTTTAGCTCTTGATATAATGTCATCTAATGGACAAAAACTATTTATTACAACTAAAGAGTATTTATGGTTAAAAGATAATTGTTATAAATATGGATTTATTCATAGATACCCAGATGGTAAATCTAATATAACAGGTTATGATATTGAGTCATGGCATTATAGATATGTAGGAGTTGAAGCTGCTACTAAGATGCACGATGAAGGATTAACTTTTGAAGAATATTATATGTATTACTTGGAGAAATAATATGGAAGAGACAAAGAATAAAGAAAAGGTATTAACAATTGCTATTAGTGTCATTTTCTTAATAGCACTAGTTGTGCTAGTGAGTTTTGTACTTAGAATTAGTAAACCTAAAAATATATTATTAGGAGAACTAAATAGTATAATGGATAAGTTTAGTGGGGCTTATATTTATTATGATGCTACTGATGAGATAAATAATGAATATAAGTATATGTCTACTAATAATGTTAAAACTAATCTATTTACACTTATTAGCAGTATTAAAAAAGTTGATGATAAAAAGATTACTAAAGCAAAAGATGAATTAATAATTAATGGTAAATCTACTAAAGTTAGAAAGTATATCTTAGTAGTAGATGAAAAAGAAATAGTAATGTATGTATATGGATTTAATAACTTAGTACTATTAGAAATAGATGATTTAATGATTTATAAGAATAATGGTGCTTATAGTTTTAAAGGAGTATTAGAGAACAGTACTTATGATGGAACTATTAATAAGTACATTAATGTACATATATTAAACTTTGATTTAACCAAAGATTATAGTGAGTTATATATAAAAGTAACTACTGATGATGAGTTACTAGATAATTATATAGTTATGTAGATATTAGATTTATCTAATGTCTTTGTTGTGTTATTATATTGATATAAGATGGGGTGACTAGTATGTATGATTTAGGGAATCATTTTAAACCAGATTTTAATAAACTTACAGTTAATGAAAAACAAGTAGTAAAAGGACAAAAATATAGAATAACAGTTTTATCAGAAGCACTTCTAAGATTAGAGTATAGTGAGACTGGTACTTTTTATGATGGACCTACTAGACTTGTACAAAATAGAAAGTTTGAATTCCCTGCATTTAAAATTAGTCAAGATGATAGATATTTATATATTACTAGTAACTACTTTAAATTAGAGTATTCTAAAGAAAAACCATTTACTACAAGTAACTTAAAAGTAACAGTACTTGGTACTGATACTGTATGGTACTATGGTAATCCAGAAGCTAAGAACTATATGGGTCTATTTAACTCTTTTGATATAGATAGAACTAAGAACAAAGGTTTATATAGTCTAGATGGATTTGTAATGTTAGATGACTCTAAAGATAAATATGTTAACTTAGATGGTACAATCTCTGAAAGAGAACCTAAGTATACAGATTTATATCTATTTACATATGGAAGAGATTTTAATAAATGTTTAAGAGATTATTATCAATTAACTGGTAATCCTCCTTTAATACCTAGATATGCTTTAGGTTGTTGGTGGAGTAAGAATACTAATTATACAAGTGAAGATATTTTAAAAACTGTTAAACAGTTTAATAAATATGATTTACCTATTTCTGTATTCTTATTAGATAAAGATTGGCATACAAGACAATATACTGAGGGTAATGTTACTAAAGAGTTATTTACTGGTTATACATTTAATAGGTTCTTAATACCAGAACCAGATAAAACATTTAAAGAATTACATGATAATAATATACGTGTAGGTCTTCAAGTTAATCCTAAAGAAGGAATACACTCTAATGAAGATAACTATGAAGAAGCTATTAAATATTTAGGTATACCTAATGGTAAACCTATATATATGGACTATAATGATCCAAAATATTTGGACGTATACTTAAAAATGTTTGTAGAACCATTAGAAAACTTAGGTTGTGACTTCTTCTGGAATGATTATGACGAAAAAGAAAAGAACGATGAATTATTCTTCTTAAATAATTATCATTTTAAAGACTTAGAACGTGATGTTAAGAAAAGAAGTATGATTCTTGGAAGAAATAGTGGAATAGCACCACATAGATATCCAGTTACTTATACTGGTAAAACAGAGATTAGTTGGGATATTTTAAAGAATACTACAGAGGTAATACTAGATGCTGCTAATAATGGTGTAAGTTATGTCTCTACTGATGTAGCTGGTAACCATGGTGGAATAGAGGACTCTGAACTTTATATTAGATCTGTTGAGTTAGGATGCTTTAGTCCAATATTTAGATTCCACAGTGCTAGAGGACATTACTATAAAAAAGAACCATGGATATGGGATCCTAAAACTTTAGCAATAACTCGTAAGTATATGAATTTAAGACATAAATTATTACCATATTTATATACTGAAGCACATAAATATTATCAAGATTTAGTACCATTTATTAGACCACTATATTATGATGTTCCAGATTTATATGATGATTCATTATGTAGAAATGAATATTACTTTGGTAGTAGCTTACTAGTAGCACCAATTATTAGTAAGAAAGATCCAATAATGGATAGAACGATTCATAAGTTCTATATACCAGAAGGTGTTTGGTATGACTTAAATACTGGTAAAACATTTAATGGTAATAAGAGGTATACTTCTTTCTTTAAAGAAGATGATTACCCAGTATTTGTAAAAAGTGGTACTATTCTTCCATTAAGTTTGAAATCTAATCAAAACAATGTTGGTAATCCAAGTGATATGGAAATAGTAATCTACCCTGGAGCAAGTAGCCATTATACTATTTATGAAGATGATGGAGTAACTTCTTTATATAAAGATGGTTATTATCTAGAAACTAGTATTGAATATAACTACAACAAGGATAATTATACTGTTATAATTAGAAGCTTAAAGGGTAAAAAAGGTATTGTACCTGATATAAGAAATTATAGATTTAGATTTGTTAATACTAAATTAGCAGACCAGATAAGTGCATTCTTTGATAATAGTCAGAAACAAGTTGATGTATATATTGAAGATAATGATTTAATAGTAGAAGTTAATAATGTATCTTCAGTAGGTAATTTAATACTTAATGTTAAAGGAAAAGATATTGAAATAGGTGCAACGAGAGCTTTCAATGATGAGATTGATAGTATCTTGATGGATCTACAAATTAATACATATGTTAAAGAGAGAATATCAAGTATTATGTTCTCATCTATGCCTATGAAAGATAAACGTATTGAAATAAGAAGACTTAAGAAAGATGGATTATCTTCTCAATATATTAAATTATTCTTAAATCTACTTGAATATGTTGGTGAAATTTAATATAATAATTGCAATTTGAGGGTTATTAGAAGTAGTAATTAATTAAGTACTTAAAGAGAGTTTATGGGTGGTGTGAATAAACAGTATATATTAATGAACTTGTCTATGTTAAACTCTTACGGATAATCCCGTTAAAGATATTAAGTGCATAGAGAAATCTATGAATTAAGGTGGTACCGCGTAATTCGTCCTTATGTTTTTTAAAACATAGGGACTTTTTTTGGAGGAAAATATGGAAATTTTAGTAGAATTTTTTGTTACTTTTATAGTATTACTATTATTTATTCATTTACTTTTAATAAGAAGAGGAATGAAAGAACATAACTTATATGAAATCAGTTTAATAGAAAAACTATTTAAACTGGATCAAGAAAAAGTTAATTATGATTATATGCTATGGGCAGTAGGCCTTGTATTAGCATTTGATTTTACTACTATAATTGTAGTTGTTGTTAAAATTAAATCGTTTATATTAGAAATATTAGTAGGATTGCTTGGAAGTGTAGCATTATTCTTAATAAGTTATAAACTACTAAGTTATTATTTTAATAAGAAAGGGTGGACTAAATAATGAATAGTTATAAAGGCATTGAAAAGAAATGGCAAGATTATTGGGATAGTCATAAAACATTTGAAGCTGTAACAGGCGATAAGAAAAAACCATATTATATTCTTGTTGAGTTCCCATATCCAAGTGGAGCAGGACTTCATGTTGGGCATGTTAGAAGTTATACAGCATTAGACGCAATGGCTAGAATGAAGAGAATGCAAGGATATAATGTTTTATACCCAATGGGATGGGATGCATTTGGAGCTCCAGCTGAACAATATGCTATTAAGAATCATATTCATCCAAAAGATGCTGTTCAAGAAAATATTAAAACCTTTAAAGGACAAATGAAAACTTTAGGCTTTTCATTTGATTGGAGTAGAGAATTTGCTACTACAGATCCAGAGTACTATAAATGGACTCAGTGGCAATTCTTACAATTCTATAAACATGATATGGCTTATAAGGATACTATACCAGTTAACTGGTGTCCTAATTGTAAAACTGTACTATCTAATGAAGATGCAGCTGGTGGAGTATGCGAAAGATGTGGATGCCAAGTTGAACAAAAAGAAAAGTCTCAATGGATGCTAAGAATGAGCAATTATGCAGAAGACTTATTAAAAGGACTTGATGATACTAACTTTGCAGAACGTGTTAAATTAGGTCAAATAAACTGGATAGGAAAAAGTGAAGGCGTAGAAGTAGATGTTGATATAGTTGGTGGAGGTAAGTTTAGTATCTTTACTACTTGTATTGAAACTATCTATGGAATTACTTTCTTCGTTATTGCACCAGATGGTAAATTAATTAAAGAATTAATGCCAAGAGTAGAAAACAAAGAAGAAGTAGAAGAATATATTAAAGAGACTGCTAAGAAGTCTGCGATGGATAGAACAGAGCTTAATAAAGGAAAAACTGGTGTTGAAGTTAAAGGTGTAAAAGCAATTAACCCTGTAAATGGAAAAGAAGTCCCTATTTATTTAGGAGATTTCGTTCTAGGAGATTATGGAACAGGTGCCGTAATGGCTGTACCTGCACATGACCAAAGAGATTTTGAATATGCAAAAGAGCATGATTTAGAAATCATAAGAGTAATCTCAACAGGTGACATTTCTGAACATGCTGTAGAAAAGTATGAATATTTAGAAGATGTTAATGCTAAACTTGTTAATAGTGAAGAATTTACTGGTATGAGTATAAGTGAAGCTAAGGAAGCATTAACTAAGATGTTAGAAGAAAAAGGTATTGGAAGACGCGTTAATAATTACAAGATGCGCGACTGGATCTTTAGTAGACAAAGATTCTGGGGAGAACCAATTCCAATGATTAATTGCCCTAGCTGTGGATGGGTTCCAATGAATGAAGAAGATTTACCATTACTTTTACCAGATGTTGCCGAATATGAACCAACTGATACGGGAGAAAGTCCTCTTGCTAAGATTGAAGATTGGGTTAATACAACTTGTCCAAAATGTGGAGGACCTGCTAAGAGAGAAACTGATACTATGCCAAATTGGGCTGGCTCAAGCTGGTATTTCTTAAGATTTATGGATCCACATAATGATAAAGAGTTTGCTTCAATGGATGCTATGAAATATTGGAACAGGGTAGACTGGTATAATGGCGGTATGGAACATACTGCAAGACACTTACTATACGCTAGATTCTGGGTACAATTCTTATATAATATTGGACTTGTTCCTAATAAAGAAATGATCTGGACTCGTGTATCTCATGGTATGGTACTTGGTTCTAATAATGAAAAAATGTCTAAATCAAAAGGTAATGTAATTAATCCAGATGACATAGTAAATGAATATGGTGCGGATACTCTTCGTTTATATGAAATGTTTATGGGAGATTATCAAACAGATGCTCCTTGGAGTACTGACTCATTAAAAGGATGTAAACGTTATATAGAAAAAATAATACGTTTAAAAGATAAAGTTCAGGGAGAAGGCTTATCTAAAGATTTAGAGGTTATTCAGAATAAAACAATTAAAAAAGTTACTAATGATATTTTAAATATCAGTTATAATACAGCAGTATCTCAATTAATGATACTTGCCAATAGTTATGATGAAAAAGAATCAATTACAAAAGACGATTATGCTTTATTATTAACACTTTTAAATCCAATGTGTCCTCATATTACAGAAGAATTAAATGAGTCTATTGGAAATAAACCAATATGTGAAAGTGAGTGGCCTACATGGGATGATGCTAAGACTATTGATAATGAAATAGAAATTGGTGTTCAAGTAAATGGTAAACTAAGAGATACTATTAAGATTACTTTAGATGAAGAAGAAGATAGTATTAAAGAAAAAGCTCTCGCTAGTGAAAGAGTTAAAAAGTTTACTGAAGGACTAGAAATAGTAAAAATAATTGTAGTAAAAGGTAAAATAGTAAATATAGTAGTAAGATAATTCTTACTACTATTTTTTATATGTTATAATTAATTAAAGAAGATAAGGTTATGAGTAAAAGAAGAGTAAAACAAATAAATAATGCTAATCAAAAATTAATTAATTGCCTTAAAGGATTAGGCATTATTTTTACTTTGGGTGCAACTGGAGTTGCAGCATATAAAATAGTTGATACTGCTTATAAAAAAGTTGATGCTAAAACAGATGCTCTTATTCGTCATGTAGTAAATGGCCTTGATCTAGATTATGGTACTACTAATTTTGATAATAATACTTCTTTTTTAGATAGACTTGTTTTACAAAATAATAAATTTACTTTCTTTAATGTATCTAATAATAAAGTTGAAGAAGCAAGAAGATTTAAAAAAGCTTTAAGAAATGGAATTAATGTTGGTTTAATAATAGAACCCACTGTTAATGATATAGGAACAATATCTATGGTAAAAGAACTAGTTGGTAATGATAGTATTAACTATCCTGTATTATTTGATGTTTCTAAATTTCTACAATTTGATAATGGTGCTAATTATGCTAAAGAGTTATTAGAGACCCTAGAACAAGAAGGTATATATGTAGGACTATATGGGACTCATACTGACTTAGAATATTTCTTAAATCAAGCTGATTATAATAATGTGGATTTTTCTAAGTATTATAAGATGTTAAAACTTAATAAAGATATTGATGCTAATCTAACTGAGGATGAACTTAATATTGCCAATATGTTCCAGTTTAATGATGGTACTATCTTATCAAAGAATAATATAATTGAACTTACTACTGATAATAGTATAAATAATCAAGAAACACATATAGAACAAGTGGCTAATTATGAAGAGCCAAGTATTAATCTTGACGTTCCATACCTTAAAGGTGTTGATGTATCTGCTGCTAAAGATGAAGTTGACTTTAATGTAGGTAATCAGCTAGTAGATTACTACATATTTAAGTGTGCTGGTTTTGATGACGGATTCTACGTTGATAGACAGTTAGAAAGAAATGTAAGAGAGAGTATGAACTCTGATAAACCATTTGGCTTATATTATCTTGGCACGGCTACTAATCCAGAAGATGCTAGGGAAGAAGTAAGAATGGTAATTGAATCTCTTGAAGAAAAAGGAATTAGTCCTAAAGATTTAGATTTACCTTTATATTGGGATGTAGAAACCGAAAACGAAATTGGAAGAATTAAAGAAGAAGATCCGGAATACTTTAAAGAAATACTTGGTGCTGTTGTAGATGAAATAAGTAGCCATGGCTATTATCCTGGAATCTATGCTAGTGCTTGGGGTATGTGGGAATATTATGATGAATTTGATAACTGCTCATTCTGGGTAGCTAATCCAGATTTTAATACTAATGCTGATTATTACAGTACAGTATTTGATTATGATGAATTCTTTAATTCAGATGAATTTGAAAAGAGAACATTTACTGATACTGGACCAGATCATATTCAAGTAAGTGAATGTGGTAATATGGTAATCTATGATAATGGAGAAGAACAGAGATTTACTGCTCCTGTTAATAAGTATTTAGATGTAGATTATTGTTCTCCTAAATTAATAGAAAAAGTTCGGGAGTTTAAAGAACAATTTAATCATAAAAAATTATAGTAAGACAATTCTTACTATATTTTTTATCTATATGATATAATTTAATTATGGAAAAGAAATTAAAGAAACAAAATTTTTTACAGGGTGCTTTCTTTGCTACATCTGGAATAGTAATTAGTAAGATAATTGGTATTCTATATGTAATTCCTTTCTATGCAATGATTGGAGACCAAGGAGGAGCTTTATATGGATATGCATATAATATATATGCTATATTCTTAGGAATTTCAAATGCCGGTATTCCTCTGGCAATGAGTAAGGTTACTTCTGAATATGATGCTTTAGGATATGTAGACGCTAAAGAAAGAACATTTAAAATGGGCAAACTACTACTAGGTAGTTTAGGTATAATATCTTGTTTAATAATGATTATATTTGCAAGACCATTAGCTTACTTAATAATAGGTAATGTTACTGGGGGTAATACTATTGAAGATATCGCTCTAGTTATTAGACTTATCAGTTTAGCTTTATTATTTGTACCAGTAATGAGTGTTTATCGTGGATACTTACAAGGACATAAATACTTTGCTCCACCTAGTTTTTCACAAGTATTAGAACAAGTAATAAGAGTAGCTATTATTATAGGTGGTACATATCTATGTAAGGAAGTATTCCATTTATCACTTACAACTACAGTAGCAATAGCAGTATTCTCTGTAGTACCATCTTCCTTAGCTTCTTATATTTACTTAATGATTAAAGTTAAAAAGAATAAGAATCAGTTTTTAAAGAAAGATAAAAAAGTTAAAGAACCTAAAATATCTAATATGGAAATAGCTAAATTAGTAATGAGTTATGCTATTCCATTTATAATGATTGAAGCATTTAGATCTTTATATAACTCAGTAGATACTTTCTTATTAGTAAAAGTTTTAGTTAATAATATTGGTTATACAGCAAAAGATGCTGAAGCTGTAATGGGTGTAATATCTACTTGGGGAACTAAAATCAATAATATTGTAATAGCAGTAGGCACTGGAGTAGTATCTAGTTTAATCCCTCATATTTCTTCAAGTTTTATTAAAGGAGATATGAAAGATGTAGAAAGCAAAGTTAATAAGAGTCTACAAATAGTATTATTAATATGCTTACCAATGGTTATAGGTCTATCTATGCTAGCAAATCCAGTATGGAAGATATTCTATGGTAATAGTACTTATGGACCTTCTGTTTATAAGATGTTTGCTTTAGTATCAATAGCAGTTGTATTATTTACTAGTACAATTACTTGTGTACAAATGTTAAAAGATTATAAACAAGTAATGATTACTTTAGTATTAGGACTTCTTACTAATGCTTTATTAGATGTTCCTTTACTATTATTATTTGCTAAGTTAAACTTACCACCATATTATGGATCTATTTTAGCTACTTTATTAGGTTATAGTTTATCTGTAATAATGAGTCTAGTTTACTTAAATAAAAAGCATAATATTAGTTATAAAGAAACAGCTAGTAAACTATTAAGAATGTTTATTCCATTAGTAGCAATGGTATTAGTATTAATACTATTATCAGTATTAATACCGTTCAATACTAATTCAAGGTTAATAAGTATGTTATATGTATTAGGTTTTGCTTCTATAGGAGGATTAGTATACATAGTATTATGCTTAAAGAATAAAGTATTATCTGAAGTACTTGGAGAAGACTTTATAAATAATATTCTTAAAAAATTACATTTAAAAAGAGCTAATTAATTAGCTCTTTTTTATTTAGTACGACTATTTCTAAATGCTGCTCTTATAGCTTCTAAAGATTCTTTTATATCATCTTTAGTTATAGTATCCATTGGTTTAGTCTTTGCTACTTCTAATAATATTTCAACCATCTCTCTAGGAGAATGATCAATATCACTGTCAACAAAGAATTCTTTGTTATTTCTATAAAATTCATTATCTTCAGCGCTATATGGACTAGCTGGGCTATCTTCTTTATTATAGTCAGTATCTACAATCATACCATCTAAATTAGATGTATCACCATTTAATTCCTTTAAATCATATGCGGATACATTTATAAACTCACGAATTTCTACACAGCCCTCATTTATGTCTCCTAAATTTACTAGTTCTGAATCAATAACGTCCTTTGCTAAAAAATAAATATGTTGCATTTACTTACCTCCTGTATTTTTATTTATTTTCTTTTTACTTATACTTCTAATTATATTTCTATATATTGGTACTAACTTAGTAAAGACAAAATACATAAACTTATTGGTTACTAGATCAAACTCTCCAATGAATTCAACATAGTCTCCACCAAATTTCTTTTTAAACATATGTAGACCATATCTAGGATTATCTTCTGATAAATCTCCAATAGTACCAAATTGGTCATACATCTTTATACCAGTATCTTTACAATATTTAATATGTTCATAATAAGTAATATAGTTAGCATAACTTTGACTAAGTATATTATGATTACCTGCATATAATACCCAAGCTTTATCACCATACTCAATTATAAAGTGAGCACTAAGTATTATTTCATTACCATATTCTTCTTTATACTTAGAATATTCTTCTATTTGTTCATTTAACTTAGTAACACGTTTTTCAAGTTCATTTATCTTAACTTTAGCACTTTTAGAAGGATTAGCATCTTCTTTTAATGGATTAAGTTCAAGCTCTACTCTAGTAAGATCTGTTTTATATTTATCAATAATATAATCACAGTCAATACTTCCAAGAAAGATATTAGCTTTATCATTCTTATTATAAATATCATATAACTTAGTATAGTAATCTAAGTCGTGTGATACGAAATCTTTTCTCGATTCAGTTAATTCCATTAACTTATAGAATGATTCAATATCCTTAATAGTACCAATTCGTACTTTTACTCCAAGCTCTTCAGCTTTTTTAATTCTTTGCATAGTCGTTTTACTAAACTTAGATTCAATATCATAAATGTTTTGATTTAAATCTATACGGAAGCTATAACGAGGTTCCATAGTTTCAAAGTTTTTAGTAAACCCTAAATGTCTAAACCCTAGACTAGTAATATTGTTAAATATATCATCTGGATTATAATCTAAGTTAACTTCTTCATCTAAGTAATTATATTCTTTAATTACGATATCTGGATCTATCTTAATAAAAATAGCTTTCCTACTTTTAGCAAACTCAACTATTTTAGAAGTAAATTCTTCTAATAGTTCTTTATTTTGATAATCTATTATGAAACCTCTAGGAGAATATAAATATGATAATTTAAGTGGTAAATGCTTTTCTAGTAATAAAGCAGTGCACACTAAGTTATCATTGTCATCAGTAAGACCTACATAGTGAGAAGTAAAACCTAATGTACTTCTGAATTCTCCCCATGAGTAACTTTGTAAAAAGTGACTTTTTTTGTTCTTCTTTACAAAAGCATCATATTTTTTTCTATCAATATCCGTTACGAACTTCATAACATCACCTAAGAAGATTATATCATAATTATTCATATATTGTGCTATAATATCTCCGAGGTGTTTTTATGCGTCTTAGGAATGTAAAGAATAAGAAAGAGATAATGGATTCAAGTAATTACCTAATTCTTGACTATTCTAAATATAAAGGGAAATGGAATAAATACTTTGGCAATAATAATCCTATTGATTTAGAAATTGGAATGGGGAAGGGTAAGTTCTTATACGAAATGGCTTTAAATAATCCAGATGTTAACTACATAGGAATAGAAAAGTTTGATTCAGTAGTCGCTATGGCTATTAAAAAGATACCTGAAGGTATAAGTAACTTAGTAATTATAAGAATGAATGCTGATTATATTGAAGACGCGTTCTCCAAAGAAATAAGAAACATCTACTTAAATTTCTCTGATCCATGGCCTAAAAAGAGATGGGCTAAGAGAAGACTTACAAGCAATATATTTCTAAATCATTATGATAAGATATTTAAAGGCGAATGTACTATTATTCAAAAGACTGATAATAAAGAGTTATTTGCTTATTCCCTTGAATCATTATCAACATATGGATATAAGTTACATGATATATCATTAGACTTACATAATGATCCAGAAGTATTAGATAATATTGAAACCGAATTTGAAGAAAGATTTAGTAAGAATGGACCTATTTATAGGTTAATTGCTACAAAGGAGTAAATATGGATAAAAAAGTATTTGAAGCTGCTATGAAAGCTTTAACAGTAGAAGATTATATTAAAATATCTAGATATGATCTTACTAGAGAAGAATTAGTAACATATATAATTAGCAAAAATGGATTAGTAGGTGCATTTTTAGAAGGAGATAATGTTTATAACTTTCAAACTATTGGAGTATTAAATAAAGATGCTTATCCAAAATTATTAAAATTTATACAAGAATTAAGCTACTATGATGATAATAGAAAGACTTATATATCATTTGAATATAGAGACTATAAAGATAGATTTGAATACCATATAAGTGATGAAACCTTTGAGAGGTTTATTATATCTCTACAAGATGCTATAAATGCCGGTACTAACTTAATAGATAAAACTGAAGAAGAAAGAGCTAAAATACTAAAAGAACTAGCTAGTAAAAAGTAAAAGAGTTTATTGTAATTAAACTCTTTTTATTATATACTTTTATTATAGGAAAATAGGGGTACAATTATGAAAGTATTTATTGGGGATAAAGATAAATTATTTAAATATGATTTACCTGCTGCAGGGACTAGTTTTACTATTTCTTATAGACCACTAGATTTCCATGAAGATATTTTAATATTATTTGAATATAAAGATTCAAGCTGGTACTTAAATAGTAGTGGCTCTTTAAACGTTATCCAAAATAATACTATTGTTCCTACTGTCAAAATAACAAACTATTCAAATTATACTCTTAAATATGTTGCTAATAATATATCTTTAGTACTTTATTTTATTCCTGATAAAGAAGAATATACTAAAGTTAATACAATACCTATGGTATCAGTAGGTAATACTCCTCAAAGTAATATTAACTACAATATTACTACTAATCAGATGGAATATTTAACTATTACTAGTAGCAATAACTTATATTCCATGAAAACATGTGAAGGACTTCCTATATATTTAAATAATGAATTAACTAAAGGAAGTAGTCTTCATATTGGAGATATTATCTTTATAAGTGGTTTTAAACTTATATTTATGGGGACTTTCTTATTAGTAAATAACCCAAATAATACAATTAAAGTAGTAGGAATGACTTTATACCAAGATAATAATATTCCTAATAATAAATATAGTGAAACTACAGAAGAAGAAAAATATGTAGATCTTTATTCTGATAAAGATTACTTTGCACATACCCCAAGAATTAGAGAGGTAATTGAAGAAGAAGAGGTTACAATAGATCAGCCTCCTCAAGTAGGAGAACCGCAAAAACTTCCATGGTATTTAACTTTTGGACCATCAATAACCATTTTTATATCAATGTTTATATATATATTTAATATTTCAAATAGGCTTTCAGCTGGATCTACTTTAACAGCTATACTTCCTACCATTTTAATGTGTATATCAATGATTATTGCTTCTATAATCATACCGTTCCTTGCAAATAGGTATACGAAGAAAAGTGGAAAGTATAATAGAGAGAAAGCTCTAAATAAATATAACGAGTATTTAACTGCTGTTGAAAAGAAATTAGTTGAAATTGAACACAAACAAAGAAGTATACTAGATAATAATGCACTTTCAATTAAGAGAATGCTAACTACAATTAATAATAAAGATCTTAATTTTTGGAACAGAAGAATCACTGATGATGACTTTTTAAAGCTAAGGCTTGGTACAGGAACTGTTCCGGTTAAAGTAAAAGTTAAAGCTCCTGAAGCTCATTTCTCTGTAGAACAGGATGAACTACTTCATAAAGTTCTAAATCTATCAAAAGCTCATTTATCTTTAGAGGATGCTCCTATTTCATATTCTTTTACTGATAATAAAATTACTTCAATGATTTTGAATATGCCAGATCCATATAAGTATATAAATGACTTAATGATTCAAGTAATTGGATTACATAGCCCAATTGATTTAAAAATTGCTGTTTTTACAAATAAAGCAAATGAATCTAAATGGGATTTTGTAAAATACTTACCTCACAACTGGAGTAATGATAAAACTATAAGATATTTTGCAACGGATATAAATGAAGCAAAAGATGTGTCTAATTCATTGAGCGAAAAGCTAAATGAAAGAGTATCTAACGATAAAGAAGCTGAAGAAAAAGCTGAAGGTGATGCAACTTATCAAGAACAGTACAAGAACTATAATACATATTATTTGATAATAAATGATGACTATGAAATTGGGAAGAACATCCCTATAATTGCTAATCTTCAAAAATATGACAAGAATTATGGATTTAGTATGATAGTTTTTGGCAAGAGCCTTAAAAAATTACCAGAAAAATGTCCTTCATTTATTCAAATTGATTCAAAACATGGAGCTGTTATTAGCCATTTAATTCAAAGCGACTCACAAACAAAGTTTGATGTTGAAGCAACTGAATTATATGATATAAAAGCATACTCTAGATTGGTTAGTAACGTGCCAGTACAAGTTGATGAAGTCGATAGCGTATTACCAAAATCAATTAATTTCTTAGAAATGTTTGGTGTAAGTAGAATAGAACAGTTAAATATACTCAATAGGTGGAAAACCAATAATCCTGTTAATAGTTTAAAGGCTCAAGTTGGTGTTCACGCCAGTGGAGATCCATTCTATTTAGACTTACATGAAAAGGCACATGGACCACATGGACTAATTGCTGGTTCAACTGGTTCAGGTAAATCTGAATTCATTATTAGTTATGTATTATCTATGGCTCTTAACTACGATCCTAGAGAAGTACAATTTTTATTAATAGACTATAAAGGTGGAGGATTAGCTGGAGCTTTTGAAAACAAAGAGACTGGTTTTAGAATACCACATGTAATTGGTACTATTACGAACTTAGATACTAACGAAATTAATAGAGCACTTGCTTCTGTAACATCTGAACTTGAAAGAAGGCAAAGAATCTTTAACCAAGCTAAAGATGAAACAGGGGAAAGTACAATTGATATTTATAAATATCAAAAGTTATATAGAGAAGGGGCTGTTAAAGAGCCACTGGCTCACTTATTTATAATTTCTGATGAGTTTGCTGAGTTAAAAAAGCAACAACCAGATTTTATGGATGAGCTAATTCAAACAGCTCGTATAGGCCGTAGCTTAGGCGTTCACTTGGTACTTGCAACGCAGAAGCCTAGTGGAGTTGTTAATGACCAAATTTGGTCAAACTCTAAGTTTAAGATTTGTTTACGTGTACAAGATAGAGGCGACTCACAGGAAGTTCTTAAGAGACCTGATGCTGCATCTATAAAAGAAACAGGAAGATTCTATCTTCAAGTAGGATACGATGAATTATTTGATATTGGTCAAGCAGGCTGGGCTGGTGCTAGATATCATCCAACCGATAAGATTATTAGAAATATTGATGATTCAATCGAACTTGTATCTAATACTGGTGAGTCTAAGAGAAGCTTAAAAGAAATAGTAAAAATAGATGCTAGTGAAGATATTGGAGATGAATTAACTAACTTAGTTAAATATATATGCGAAGAAGGAAAAGATATTAATACTAAGACCTTATGGTTAAACCCTTTACCTCCTGTAATTTATATTGATAATTTGAAGAAGAAATATAATTACCAACCAACTCCATATCTAATCAATCCTGTTATTGGCGAATATGATTCACCAGAAAATCAGTTACAAGGTATTTTAAATTTAAATTTAACTGAAAATGGTAATACTTTAATTTATGGTGCACCAGGTAGTGGTAAGGAAAATCTATTGTCTACAATTATTTGGTCAACAGCCGTTGAACATGTTCCTCAAGAGGTTAGCATGTATATAGTAGATTTTGGATCTGGATTATTAAGGATGTTTAGTAAATTTCCACACGTTGGAGACATTGCTTCAATAGATGAACCGGACAAGATAGTAGATACGTTTAAAATGTTAGAAGATGAATCACAAAAGAGAAAAGAACTGTTTGCTGACTATGGAGGTAGCTATTCAGAATATAATAAAAATAATGAAAAGAAACTTCCATTGATTATTACGGTTTTAAACTCTTATGAAGTGTTCCAAGAAACAATGCCAAGATTCTATGAAGCGCCAAATACACTATTCAGAGATGGTGCTAAATACGGAATAATATTTATAGTTACTTGTATTCAAACCAATGCTATAAGATCAAGAGTAGCCCAAAACTTTAATAATGTAATAACTCTTCAGCTTGCTGATGATTATGATTATAGGGAACTACTAAATGCACCTAGAGGATTAACTCCAGCTAAGTATTTTGGTAGAGGTCTTATAGGTATTAATAAAGCAGCATTTGAGTTCCAAACTGCATTAATTGTTGAAAGAAGCCATATTAATAATGTTGTTAGAGATACTTGCCCTAAGCTCATTGAAGCGTATAAGGGGTTCAAAGCACCGCCTATTCCAACAGTTCCTAAAGTTGTTACGTGTGACATTTTGACTAAAGACCTAGACGGTTTAGCAAAAGTACCGGTTGGATATGATATTAATAAGAAAGCACCTATTACTTACGATTTTAACAAGAATAAGTTTAATATTGTTGCCGCTCCTTTTATGGATGACGACAAAGTATTCTTTGTTTTTGCTTTAATAAAAATGATATCTAGTATTGAAAAAGTTATCGTATTTGATTTAGCTAATGCGTACAGCTTAAATATACCTAATGTTGTTTGTTATAAAAATGACTTTGATAATAAAGCTGGAGAATTGTATAAAGTATTATCTACTGATACTTCAACTAGATATACAATTATTATATTGGGAGCAGGAGATATTAATACTAAAGCTGCTGGAAAATATCTAAAAGCAGTCTTTGCCTTAAAGAGTGACAATTTCCATGTTATATTAATAGACCATATTAATTCGCTTAAGAATATTGAACTTGATGAGTGGTATCAGGATAACGTAGATAACACAGAAGGTATTTGGCTAGGACCAGAGATAGCAAGTCAATTACTGATTAGTGTTAATGATATATCTATGGATGACAGAAGAATTAATTTCCTTCAAATGGGATTTGTTATTAAAGATAGCAAGCATTATACAATGAAACATATGCTATTAATGGAGAATACAGATGAAAAATAAAGTGATAGTAAAAGTATTAGTTCCTGTTTTAGATGAAACATTTGACTTATTTATACCTGCAAATAAGAAAATAGGAAAAGTCATTGAATTAATAGGCAATTATCTTAAAACGAGTACAAATGAAGTGTTTGACTTTAATGATCATATAGAAATATACAACAGAATAACTGGTGAATTATATAATCCAGACACTTTAGTTAAAAACTCAAATATTAGAAATGGCAGCGAACTAATAATGCTGTAATTATTTACAAATATACAATAAGGATGTAACATATATATAAAGAATATGATAGGAGGGATTATGAGTACAACTTGGAAAACGGAAGCTGTTGATACTAATTTTCGGATTGATAATCCAGTAGTTAGCAAAATAGCAGAAGAAACACGTCAAGAAGTAACGAACGCTAGTTATGGTGATGATAATATAGTAGGAATTAGCAAAAAGCAATTAGATCGTACTATAGAAAAAATTAGTTTAATTAGCGATAAGGTCAATTTGTTATTTGATGATTTAGAATCGATTTTTAATGGTGTTAATTATTTTAACTGCTCTGCATCTAATATATTAAATAATAAAATGAATGACATTAGTATTAATGTCCCAACTGTCAAAAAGAATATAGCTTCTTATATAAAAGATCTGAATTTAGTTAGTAGTAACTACAATACAGTTACTTTATCTGGAGTAGCTATATACAAAAAAGCTGGAAGTAAAGTTCCAGAAATAAAACCATATAATAAAGCAAAGGAGGAATAAAATATGGCTTTTCAAAGTGTAATAGAAGATGATGGAGGCGCTGGTTCAGACGTAGGCTATACACCACAAGAACCGCCTGTTACTACATATACTCCAAAGTTTAATATAGATCCAAGTCAAAGCGACCCAGAAGGCATGGATGCTTATGCAGCGGCTCAAGTTGAACATAGTACTGCAGTTCAGGCAAATGCAGACTTCCAGGATTTAACTTCTGGAATTGACCCTCGTGCATTACTCCATCTACTAGAAAACGAAATTCAACCTACAATTATTAAAACTGCTAAAGCAGCTTTAAAGGGAGAAAATAATGGTTATTTAGAAAATTTTAAAACCACATTAGCAACAAGTTGGCGAGGAGACGCAAGGTTAAAGTATATTAAAAAGTTAGATGATGAGATACAAAAAATCTGCGATGATCTTGATAAAGAGTATAATGCCCTATATAATCGCTTTTCTGAATTAGAAGATAATTACAGAAAACAAGATATAAAAATGGGTGAAAATATTTAGGAGGATATATGAGTCAATGGAGTACAAATGCTGTTGAATCAAACTTTCAGATAGGTGAAAGAGTTCAAGAAGCAATTGATAATAGAGGAAGAGATGCGGTTGATGCATCACAAGGTTCAATATCAACAAATCAGTATGGAAACGATGATATTGTTGGTATCAACGCTAAAAAAATTCCTAACATACAAGCTAATTTAAGACTTTATATAAGAGAGGTCGAAAAGGTTTACAATCAATTACCTGAAAACATTAATACACATTATGCTATAGCAGATGCAGAAGTTAACAAGGCAATTAATGCTTACTTTGCTAAAGTTAGAGAATATATGAAAAACTTAACTTCTCAACTAAATGCTTTCAATGATAAGTTAGATTCTGTTAGAGAGCAATGGGAGAGTAGTGAGAATGCTCAGCGTCAACAAATTCAAGAGTCTGCAAATAGTATTGTGAGTGAAGAATATAAACCACGTTCTACCACTGCTGAATAGGGCTACGTATGTCATTAGCTAGTTTAAAAGCAGATCTTAATAGATTAACTAATAAGAAGCAAGAACTAGGTATTTATAGAGACAAGATTATATCATTAGGGAATACTATTAGTCAGATTAATACTCTGGAGGATGCCCTAAAAATAGATAAATATTATAAAATTGATGATTCATCTACAGATAAAATAGGCTTAGTAAAAGAGTCTATTTCTTCTACTGGAACAACCCTAACTGGTAATACTAGTATCTCTTCTGCTATTAGTGTAGTAGATAAAGATATTAGTAGTACAAAAGCTCAAATTATTGCTGAAGAAAGGCGTATTAGAGAGGAAGAAGAAGCTCGTAGAAGAGCTGAGGAAGAAGCTAGAAAAAAGGAAGCAGTAGCTAATAAAAAAGCATCTTCTACTAATCGACCTGAATTAAAGTAGGTGAATTATGGAAATTATAGATATAGATACTAGTAAAGTAATAGAACTTGGAGATAATTTGTCTACTATTTCTTATAATTTTGATTCTTATATTGAGAGCTTTGAAGGCTATACTACAAAAATGCAAAAACAAAGCATTTGGAAAGGTAAAACAGCAACGGGATTTAGAATTGCATCGGAGAAAGATATTGTTCAGTATAAGAACTATAGTAAATCTATTAACGATTTAGGGAAAACATTAAAAGCAGAAGCAGAAGCATTAGAAGGCGAAATAGCTTCGTTAAAGGATATTTAATATGAGTAAGTTATATTTTGATTACGACGGTATTAATAATGAGGTAATACCTAGTATAAATTCAACAATAACTAAGTTAGATAATGCTTTATATATAGCAAATAATATAATACCGCCTTCTGATATTGCATTAGCAAGTATTTTGTATACTGCTAAAGCAGATATTAAGAAAAATAAAGATGAGCTTTATAAAATTAAAGATTGGTTAGAAAGAAGTTCTAAAATATATAAAAAGAGAATTGAAAGTATAGAAGAATCATTAGGAAAAATAGAAGTTGAAAAACTAATTAAAAAAGAAGACTGGATAAAGGAGATAACACATGAAGAATGATTATTTACCAATAGGTAGCATTGTTACCGTTAATGGAAAAAAGATGATGATAATTGGATATGATCAAAATACTGTTAGTGATAATTTAACCACTAGTGATTATTTAGGATGCGAATATCCATATGGATTATTAAATATTACATCATTAAGTGTATTCAATCAAAACGATATTACAAATGTTGATTTTGAAGGATATGTAAATGATTCTTATAATAGTTTACTTGCTAAACTAGGTAAAACAGTTTCTAAAGCAAGTAGTACTCCAGTATCTCAGTCTATTTATCAATTTGATGATGACGGATTTGTAATAGGAGACTCTAGTTATGAAGAAGAAGTTAAACCTAGTACAAATAAGAAGTCTGTATATAAGTTTGATGAAAATGGTGTTGTACTATCAGAAGACTTTGTTGAAGAATTAATGCCTACTGATGTTGCACCAAATCAATACTTATTTGATGCTGAAAAAGATGCACAAAGCGATGTAGTAAAAGATAATACTGTTTTAACAATTGAAAATGATGATAAATCAGTTAATTATCTTGGAAATTATACGTTTGACGAAAATGGAACTGTTTTAACAGATAGTTCACAAAATAAAGAAGAGAAGTATTCTGCTAGTAAAGCTACTTCTGAATTTAAGTTTGATGAAGATGGTTTTGTTATTGCAGAAGAGTCTATTAAACCAAGATACGCATTTGATGAAAATGGCTTTGTGGTTAGTGAAGCATAAGTACCTGTAAGGTACTTTTTTTATGGAATAAATTATTCCTATTTATTATAATCTTTGTTATAATAAGATAGAGTTGATGTAATATGAAAAAAGCTATATTATTACTTCTAGTTCTATTCTTAGTAACTGGATGTGTTAATATTAATAATTCAAATATAGATACTATTATTGATGATTCATTAAAAACTAAAATTAAGATGCATAATGTAACTTCATCTGGGTATAAGTATTATTTACCTAAAGGTATCTCAATTATTAAAGAAAAAGATAATAATTATATTCTTATGGATGAAGATAATCATAAATACTATTTATATGTTGATATTGTATCTAGATATCATAAGACTGAGTCTAACTATGAAGTAGTAAATGATGTATATTATTCTGGTAATCTTAATAAAGATGATAAGTTTGGATACTTAGAAATTAATGAATTATCTGATAAGTATTTTATAGAAATGATGTATAATTATAGTAAGATAGAATCATTTATAGATAAGGATTCTTTAAATAAAGTAATTGCTAATATAAGTACTATCTTAAATAGTGTTTCTTATAATGAAGAGATTCTTAATACTTTAATCGGAGATAACGTATTAAAGTATAATGAAGAAACTTATGATATATTCAAGACTAAGAGACAAACGGGGGACTTCTTAGATTACATTGAGTTATATGATACATATGTAGAAGATGTAAAAGAAGAAGATGTTATAGACATTAAGGAGGACTAACATGGGCCTATTAGATAAAGTTAAAGACATGCTATTTGAAGATGAAATAGTAGAAGTAGAAGAAAAAGAAAAGCCTAAAAAAGAGCCAAAAAAAGAAGAATCTAAAGGTATATTTAGAAGAAGACGTGGAGAAGAAGGTATATCTACACCACAAAAGGTAACAGTTAAAGAAGATACTGTAGAAGTTGAGCAAGTTGATGAAGTAACTGAAGATTTACCTGTTAAAGAGGAAGTTAAAGAAGTAGTACCACAACAAGAAGAAAAGGAACACTTCAAAGACTTTGATGTAAGTGATTTTGATGTAGAAGCTACTAAGAAGTTACAAGCTTTAGATGAAGAACTAGTAGAAGTATTAGATACTAAAGATATGGTACCAGAAGAAGTACACTATAGTGAAACGACTGTTAGTCAAAAACCTTTATATAAAGGAACAGGAGATCCTACTAAAGTATCTAGTTATTCAAATGTAGAACCTCATCCAATATATCAACATGTAGAAGTTAGAAAAACATTCCAACCTACACCAATCATAAGTCCAATATATGGAGTACTTGATAAGAACTATAAAAAAGAAGAAATAGTAGATAGAAAAGATGTTCAAAGAACATTAAGTTATGAGTCTACTAAGATAAGTTTAGATCAAGTAAGAGAAAAAGCTTATGGACCTACTACTGAAGAAGTAATTGGTGTTGAGGAAGAAGAACCAAAAAAAGAAGATGATGAATTAGTAAATAAAGATTTACTTTATGATATGACTGAGGATAATCCTCCAGTAGTTAATAAAGTTACTTTAGCAGATGCCGAAGAATACTTTAATGACTTAGGACTTGAGTATAATGTCGACTATAAAGACTCTAAAGTAGAAGAAGCAAAGGGAAAACATGTAAAAGATGATGATAATAGTGTAAAGGACTTTGATTTAGATGATACTTTAGAAATAGAAAACGATTATAATAAAGATGAAGAGAAAGAAGTCGTACAAGAGGAAGAAGAACAAGTAGAAGAACCTAATGTAGAAGTCGAAGAAGAAAAAGATTTAGAAAATACTAAGACTGATACTAAATTAGAAGATAATCTATTTGATCTAATCGATGCTATGTACGAAGATAAGGAGTAAATATGGGAGCAACAGACGTATTATCAATAGTAGTATATATACTTGGTGCATTATTATTACTTGTCTTAATCGCCTTAGTAATCAAGTTAATGTTTACTGTTGATAAAACAAACAGACTACTTGATGACATTCAAGGAAAATCAAAATCTTTAGATGGTTTATTTAAGGGTATTGATAAATTTACTGATGGTATGAATAGAGTAAGTACTACAGTAGTTTCTTCATTAGTTGGCTTATTTAGCGGATTATTGAAGAAAAGAAAATCTAATAAAGATGATTTATTAGAAGATGATGACGATTTTGAAATTGATGTAGATTTGGAGGATGATGAAGATGAGTAAAAAAGCAAGCGTAGGTTCATTCTTATTAGGAGCAGCAGTAGGTGCTGGAGCATTATATTTCTTTAATGAAGAAAATGGTGCTGAACATAGAGAAGAACTAAAGAAAAATTTAGAAAAGTTAGTAGAAGATGCTAAGAAATTAAAGAAAGAAGACGTTGAAAAGTTCGTTAACAAAAAGGTTAAAGAAATTAAGAAAGCTGTTAGCGAAATAGATGGTCAAGAAATCTTAGACAATGCTAAGGCAAAAGCTTTAGAAGCAAAAGAAAAAGCTCAAGAATTAGTTGAATATGCTAAAGAAAAAGGAACAGATGCTATAGTAGAAACATCTAAAAAAGTATTAAAGAATACTATTAAAGTATCTAAAGAAGCTTTAGCAAAATTAGAAAACGAATAAAACTCCTATTGGAGTTTTTCTTGTTATATAATGATTTATAGTATATAATATAGGTGTTAGCGATGAAGAGAACGAAGTAGGTATTATTATCCTATCAAGAGAGTTAGTGGCTGGTGCGAACTAATTAGTAAATAATACTGAAATATAATCTTGGAGCTAAATCGTATTACTGCGTTAAAGTATTAAGAGTATGAAATTAATTCATAAATTAAGGTGGTACCGCGTAATTCGTCCTTAAATTTATGGATTTTTTTGTGGAGGAAAATATGACATTTTATGATGAATTAGTATGGAGAGGTTTAGTTAAAGACGTTGCTGGAGAAGATATTAAGGATAAACTTAATAATGAAAAGATAACTTTCTATTGGGGAACAGATCCTACAGCAGATAGTCTTCATCTTGGACATTATTCTAGTCTTGTTACAGCAAAAAGACTTGCTAAATATGGACATCATCCAATTCTTTTAGTAGGTGGAGCAACTGGACTTATTGGAGACCCTAGACCTACTGCTGAAAGAGAAATAATAACTAAAGAAGCTTTAAATAAAAACTTAGAAGGTATTAAAGCTCAAGTATCTAAAATATTTGATGGTAAAGCAGAAGTAGTAAATAACTACGATTGGTTTAAAGGATATGAATTTACTGATGTATTAAGAGATATTGGTAAATATATAACTGTAAACTACATGTTAGATAAAGATATTATTAGAAGAAGACTTGAAACTGGTATAACTTTTGCTGAATTTGCATATATGTTAATACAAGGATATGACTTCTTATGGTTATATGAAAATAAGAATTGTATTATGCAGGTAGAAGGATCTGATCAATGGGGTAATATTACTACTGGAATCGATCTTATTAAAAAGAAAACAGGAAAAGATGCATATGCTTTTACTATGCCACTTGTAGTAGATAAATACGGTAATAAATTTGGTAAAAGTGAAGGTAACGCTTTATGGTTAGATAAGAATAAAACTTCTTCTTATGAACTTTATCAATATTTAATAAATGTTGATGATGAAGTAGTAATAGATTACTTAAAGATATTTACTTTCTTATCAAGAGAAGAAATTGAAGAATTAGAGCGTAAAAATAAGGAACAACCTGAATTACGTGAAGCTCATAAAGCTTTAGCTAGAGAAATAATTACTGATCTTCATGGTGAAGAAGAGTATAATAATGCTCTTAAAATATCTGAGGCTTTATTTAATGGTAATGTAAAAGATATACCAGTAAGTGAATTCGAAAGTGTCTTTAGAGATGTACCTCATTATGAATTAGAAGAAGATAAACTACTAGTAGATTTATTAGTAGACGCAACTATTTGCTCTTCCAAAAGAGAAGCAAGAGAATTTATTTCTAATGGTTCAATTACCGTTAATGGAGATAAAGTATCAGATTTAGATTTTGTTGTTAAGAAAGATAATGCTTTAGATAATAAATATACAATTGTTAGAAGAGGAAAAAAGAAGTATTACATAATTATTAATAAATAAAAGTAGGAGATAAAATGAATAAAGAGTTGGAGGAATTGCGTAAAAAATTCAGAATTAGAACAATACTATTTTGGGCAATTTTGTGTATATCGTTTTTTATATTATTATGTTTAAATGGATTATTTGATAATTCTAGTGATATAAGACTTGTCCTTTTAGATAGTTATATATATTTATTACCTATATTTGTAGTAGAACTAGTTTTATTCATTATTAAAAATTCGAAACTTAAAAATAATTTAGAAGAAGTTTATTATAAGGAGTTTGTAGAAGGAACCTATAAATTATATTTAAGTGACATTACTTATGAAAAAGATAGTGGAATTGATAAATCATTAATTTCTGAATCGTCATCCCAAAAGCTTGGTAATTCATATAAGTCTAGTCATTTTATAAGGGGAATTTATAAAGGTCATTTATATAATCAATCCGATGTAATAATTAAAAATTATACTGATGATCCATTTGGTGATGGATCATCAGAGCACAAGTTATTTCGAGGTCAATGGGTTGTTGCTGTAAGTGATAAAAACTATCAAAATGGTATTTATATTACAGAAAATAATAGTCTATTTACATTATTACCTAAGACTTTAAAAGAAAAAGGGTATACAAAAGTAGACTTTACCAATGATGAGTTTAATAAACTCTTTACTGTGTATGCTTGTAGTGGAGCAGATGCTATATACACATTATCTCCTGAGAAAATAGCAACGCTAATTGAACTACATAATAAGATTAATAATAAATTTGCAATAACCCTTGTTAATAATCATATTCATATTTCAATTAAAACTAACAAAGATTTTATTGTGTGCAATAAGTATTTTGGAAAGATTGATTATGAACAAGAACGTAAAAAGTATAAAGACATGTTACAAAGCATAATTAAAATAATAGATATGTTTATATAATAAATATCCACAATTTTGTGGATATTTTATTTTACACATAAGCAATTATAATTATCTTCGCCTTTAAAACTATTGATATAATAAATATAGAGGTATTATATGGAACAAGAAATGCAAGAATTAAAGAAGAAAATTGACAGATATAATATACTTGGAGAGTTAGCTGTATTAATAATAGCTATTATTATTGCATGCCTTTTCCCACCCTTTTTATTGTTGATATTACCTCCGGGAATTATTATATTGTTTCTTATAATTAATTATTATGGCAAAAAAATAACTAGGTTCTTTTTTAAAGACCAAATAGCAGATGTAACAACTGCATATATAAATGAACAAACAGATAAGTATTTAAGGGAAATATTATCTGATGCTACTTTGATACAAAATGAAGGTATGACCAAAGAAGAGATAATAGAATCAGGTGTAGTTATGCCTGGCGATAAATACTATAGTAATGATTATATAAGGGGTAAATATAAAGATACAGTTATAAACCAAGCAGATGTAGAAGTATTTATAAGAATGCTAGATAACTATGGTAGAGAGCATGACTCAGCATCTTTTTCTGGGAGAGTTCTTTCATTTGATTTAGTTAAACCAGTTGATACTAAAATCTATATACGTAAAAAAGAGCTTTTATCTGAAATTCCAGGAACTACTGAATTAATAACTGGTATTGAAGGCTTTGATAAGGAATATAAAGTCTTGGCTGTAGATGAGAAAATAGCTAGCAATTATATAACCAATGATATATTAGGGAAAATAAAGAATTTAACTAATAAAGGGTATAATACTATGACTTTCTGTTTCAATAAAGACAAGTTATATATTGGAGTTAATGGTAAAACATTCTATGAACCAAATATGATGAATGATTTAGAACCAGAAGTTATAAAAATTAGAATCAAAGAGAGTATTCAACTAATTGCTGATATAATAGATACTCTTAATACTGGAGATAAATTAATTAAATAAAAAAACATCCACAAAATTGTGGATATTTTTATTTGGTTTAATTACTTATTATAGAATTCAACGATATGAGCTTCGTTAATTTCAGCTGGTAATTCGCTTCTTTCAGGATATCTTACATAAGTTCCTTCCTTTTTATTAGCGTCATATGTAACATAAGCACATCTCTTTGTAATTTTTTCTAATGCTTCATTAATTGATTTATGTTCTCTTGAAGATTCTTTTATACCAATTACACTTCCTGGTTTAACTTCAAATGAAGGGATATCAATCTTTTTACCATCAACAGTAATATGTCCATGGTTAACTAATTGTCTAGCTCCTCTTCTAGTATTAGCAAAACCTAAACGATAAACTAAGTTATCTAGACGGCTTTCTAATAATTTTAAGAACTCTTCACCAATAACTCCGTCAGACTTATTTGCTTTAGCAAAAGTCTTTCTAAATTGTCTTTCATTAAGACCATACATAAATCTAACTTTTTGTTTTTCTTTTAATTGTAGTCCATAGTTAGATTCTTTAGCTCTTCTTGAGTTTCCATGTTGTCCTGGACCATAAGGACGTTTTGTTAATTCTTTTCCAGTTTCTAGAGTAGAGAAACCAACTCTTCTACTTTGTCTATAAGCTGGACCAGTATATCTTGCCATATTTTCCTCCTTTAGCAATCTGCATTAGGACCATTTCCTCTTTACTAGGGAGTATTATTTAATAGGTTCACCTACCAGCATAGGTTACTACTAAACTTATAATACACATTAATAAATATAAATAGTGCTGTCTGCAATTAAAGATTATATATAAAATTATAGTATTTGTCAATTAAATAATCTATTTATAATATTTTAATAATATGTTAAAATAATTATGATTACAGTATAAGGAAGTGACTTTATGAAGGGAGAATTCTTAATAATTGGAACTATCGTAGCCGTTTGTTTAGTTATTGGTATTGTACTTCTTTCTATAATTAATAGAAGAATGGCAAAGAAACTAAAGAAACAGATAGAAGACTTAGATAGAGAAAAGAATGAAATCGCAAGTACTCCTGTCATGAGTGAACTTGCCAAAGTAGAAACTCTTGTTAAAAACGATAAATTAGAAGAAAAGTATCGTGAATGGCAAAAGAGATATGAAAATATTAAGAATATCAGACTAGATAGAATCAATGATATGATTATTGATCTTGATTTATATGTAGATAATAAAGATAAAAGAACTTTAAAAGTTAAAATAGCTAAAACAGAGATTGAAATATATAAAGCTCGTGTTGCTGCTAATAATTTATTACATGAAGTTAAAGAAATAACTGTATCTGAGGAAAAATATAGAAGTATTATAACTAAGTTAAAAGCTAAATATAGAACGTTATCTAAGACTTTTGACATGCATAAAGAAGAATACCGTGATGTAGAAGGACCTATATCATTACAATTTGAAAATATTGAAAAGAGATTCGCTCAATTTGAACAATTAATGGAAGAAAATGATTATTCAGAAGTTGTTCATATTGTTAAAGCACTTGATTCTATGATTGATCATATGGGCATTTTAATTAATGAAGTACCAGATATAGTACTTATGGCTGAAGAATTAATACCTCATCGTATTGAAGAGATTAATAAAACATATGAAGATATGAGTAATGAAGGATACCAACTTGATTATTTAAATATTCCATATAATACCAGTGAAGCAGAAAAGAATATAAGTACTATCATGGATAGAGTAAAAGTATTAAACTTAGAAGACTCTATGTTTGAACTTAAGACTATGTTAGATTACTTAGACTCATTATTTAATGACTTTGAGAAAGAAAAACTATCTCGTAAGATGTATGAAGATAATGTTGATTCTTTCGAAAGAAAATTAGAAAGTGTTAATAAGAACTTTGAAAATGTATATAGTCAAATGCCTGATATCCGTAACATGTATGATTTACATGAAGAAGATGTTAAAGAGATAGAAGATTTAAAAGAAAGATTATATGCTATTAATGTTAATTACAAAGAATTAAAAGATGGAGTTATAGATAGTAAGATTCCTTATAGTAAATCATCTAGAGAATTAGAGACTATTACTAATTTATTAACTAATATAGAAGATGATCTAGATAAATCTCTTCATAGTTTAGGTTCTATGCATGATGATGAAGAACGTGCTAAAGAACAACGTGTTGAACTTACTAATTTATTAAAAGAAGCTAGTAATATTATTAAGTCTTATAAATTACCAGTAGTAGATCAAAAGTATTATATTCAATTAGAAGAAGCAGAAGATGCTATTCTAGAAATAGATAAAGAATTAGAACTTAGTCCAATAGTAATAAAGACTCTTAACTTAAGGGTAGATAATGCTAGAGATTTATCACTTAAAGTTTTTAGTAGTGCTAATAATATGGTTAAATGTGCTAGTATGTGTGAAAGTGCTATAGTATATGGTAATAGATATCGTGAAGATATAGATAAAGAACTAACAAGAGGGGAAGAATTATTCTACCAAGGAGATTATAAGTTAGCTCTTAATACTGTAGTAAATGCCATTAACACAGTAGAGCCTGGATTCTTAGAAAGAATTAATCAATATAGAAGTGAATAATCACTTCTTTTTTTATAAAATATGATATAATATAGACGCTTAAAGGAGGTGTAATTATGCCTAAAAAAGTAATTGTTGGTATGAGTGGAGGAGTAGATTCTTCTGTTGCTGCTATCCTTTTAATGAAACAAGGATACGATGTAGAGGGTTTATTCATGCGTAATTGGGATAGTTCTCTTAATGGAGACTTCTTAGGTAATCCAACTCTTGATAATGATATTTGTACACAAGAACAAGATTATAATGATGCTTTAGAAGTGTGTAATAAACTAGGTATTAAATTACACCGTAAAGACTTCGTTAAAGAATATTGGGATAATGTATTTACTTATTTCTTAGATGAACTTAAGAAAGGTAGAACTCCTAATCCAGATGTTATGTGTAATAAATATATTAAGTTTGATGCTTTTAAAAAAGAAGCAGATAAACTAGGAGCAGACTATATAGCAACTGGTCATTACGCTAAGATGGAAGATGGATACTTAAAGAAGAGCTTTGATCAAAACAAAGATCAAACCTATTTCTTATGCGAATTATCTAAAGATAAGTTAGAAAATGTCTTATTTCCACTTGGCGATATAGATAAAACTGAAGTAAGAAAAATAGCTGAAGAGTATGGACTAATTACTGCTCATAAGAAAGACTCGACTGGTATCTGTTTTATTGGAGAAAGAAATTTTAAAGAATTCTTAAAGAACTATTTACCTAATCAAAGTGGACCAATAGTAGATATTGATACTGGTAATGTAGTAGGTACTCATACTGGACTTATGTACTATACAATTGGTCAAAGAAAAGGATTAGATATTGGTGGATATCCAGATAAGATGTTCGTTGTAGGTAAGAATTTAGAAAAGAACACCCTATATATTTGTTTTGGAGAAGATAATGATTTTTTATTCTCTAATATGTGTATTGTAGAAGATGTTAACTTTAACTGCGAATTAAGACCTACAAAGTGTAGTGCTAAGTTTAGATATCGTCAAAAAGATATTCCTGCTGAAATAGAATATTTAGATGATGGTAATTTACTTGTTAAGTATGATCATGTTAAATCAGTAACACCAGGACAAGCTTGTGCCTTATATGATGGAGACATCTGTATAGGTGGAGGAATTATTAAAGAAGTACAAAAAGATCATGAAAAATTATGGTATTTACTATAGGTGATATTATGGAAAGAGTAATATTAATTGAATATGGAGAACTTACGACGAAAAAAGGTAATCGTGAGTTTTTCATTAATACATTAAAAAAGAATACTAGTAATCATCTCTCTGGTATAAAGAATAAAATATTCTCAGACACTGGAAGAATGGTTATTGAAGGTGATATAGATAATATATTACCTAAATTAAATTATGTATTTGGAATACATGCTTATCATGTAGCATATCGTATTAAAACTGATAAAGAATTAATTGATTCATCTGTTGTAGAAATAATGAAGAATATTAGTTTTAACACATTTAAAGTAGAAGTTAAAAGAAGTGATAAGACTTTCCCAATTAACTCAATGGAATATGCTTCTTATTTAGGTGGACTTATTCTTAAAAATATAACTTGTAAGGTAGATGTTCACAGTCCAGATACAATATGTATGGTTGAAATTAGAAAAGAACATACATTTATCTATAACGATAAATTAATGGGTCTAGGTGGATATCCAACTGGTACTCAACCTAAAGGAATGTTAATGCTTAGTGGAGGTATAGATAGTCCAGTAGCTGGTTATTTATCTTTAAAAAGAGGAATGACGTTAGATGCTGTATACTTTGAAGCTATACCTCATACAAGTATAGAAGCAAGAAATAAAGTAATTGAACTAGCTAAGAAATTAGCTAATTATCAAGGTACATTTAACTTACATTTAGTTAATTTTACGGAGATACAAGAATCTATCTATAAGAATTGTGATAAAGAATATATGATTACTATTATGAGAAGAATGATGTATCGTATAATGGAAAAACTATGTGATAAGTTTAATAGTCTAGCTATTATAAATGGGGAGTCTTTAGGACAAGTTGCTAGTCAAACTATTGAGTCTATGCATGTTATAAATAACGTTACTAATTATCCAGTAATTAGACCTTGTGTATGTATGGATAAACTTGAAATAATTAAAGTTTCTAAAGAAATAGATACCTATAATACAAGCATTCTTCCATATGAAGATTGTTGTACGATATTTGTACCAACACATCCAGTAATTAGACCTAATTTAGAGTATGCTATTGAAGAAGAAAATAAATTTAATTATGAAGAAATGATTAATAAATGTATTGAGGAAATAAATACTATTGAAATAAGTAATAGTAATAAAGAATTTAATGATATTTTATAATAATATTTGATATAATAATGGTGATTGAGAGGG
>JAEEGL012181512.1_pt1 | contig 46611 bp, 57 predicted proteins | sample 9134231 | NCBI WGS metagenome assembly JAEEGL01 (sample SAMN16246548, study PRJNA631951) | gut metagenome | biome: gut microbiome; feature: rumen; material: fiber-attached | host: Bos | place: Iran: Karaj | collected 2018-10
GGCTCGAGCATCTCCAGCAGACTGTTCTCCTCCGCATATCCGGATTGAAACAGAAAACGGAACAACTGCGGCTCCTCCACAGCGAAGCGGATATAATTCAAGCCGATCCCAAGGATCGGATCCTGTCCGGGCAGCGTGTTTATCATGTATTCCGAATGCAGATGATCAACCCGCTTATAGGCGGCTTTCTTCAGACGGTCGATCGTTGAAAAATGATACATCACCGGCTGCGTGGAGCAGTGCAGCTGCCCGGAAACCGTCCGGGCATTGATATTCTCAAAACCGCTTTGACGGGCTACTTCCACAGCAGCATCGAGGATCATCTCCGCAGTGATTCTTGTTTTTGGCGGCATATACGAACTCCTTTAATTATAATTATCGTTATGTAACGCCAATTATAATAATCGCCTTCCACGCAGTTGTCAACAGCAAAAGGCTGAAGCGGAAAAAAACCCCGGAACCATGCGGTTCCAGGGTTTTTTGATGTTCTTTGACTCGAGGTCAGCGCTTCGAGAACTGCGGAGCACGACGTGCGGCTTTGAGGCCGTACTTCTTTCTCTCTTTCATTCTCGGATCTCTTGTGAGGAACCCTGCCTTCTTGACGATAGGTCTTAAATCAGCATTAGCTTCACAGAGAGCCCTTGCTATACCGTGACGGATAGCTCCGGCCTGCCCTGTATAACCGCCGCCTGTAACGGTAGCCACTACATCGTAGCTTCCGAGGGTCTCAGTCAGAACGAGAGGGGAACGGACGAGCATCTTTAAGGTCTCATATCCGAAATACTCTTCGATATCTCTTTTATTGATCGTTATATTTCCGCTGCCGGGCAGGAGTCTGACACGGGCAATGGATTTTTTTCTTCTACCGGTACCTAAATACTGTTCCATTTATGTTTCCTCCTTGGCTTAGAGCTCGATGGTCTCAGGCTGCTGTGCCTGCTGCTTGTGCTCTGCACCTTTGTAGCAGTGGAGCTTCTTGATCATTTTTCTTCCGAGTATGGTCTTCGGGAGCATCCTGCGTACGCCTTCGTAGAAGAGAAGATCGCTCTTGTTTGCCATCATTTCCTTGTACGGAGTCTCCTTTAAAGAACCGACATATCCGGAATGTCTGCGATAGAACTTATCGTTCAGTTTGTTTCCCGTAAAAACAAGTTTATCTGTATTAAGCACGATGACATAGTCACCGCAGTCAACATTAGGTGTATATTCAGGCTTGTTCTTACCGATAAGGATAGTCGCTACCTGGCTTGCCAATCTGCCGAATGTTTTTCCTTCAGCATCTACGACATACCATTTTTTAAGAACTTCGCCTTCTTTTGCCATGTATGTTTTCATTAGGCTTTCCTTTCAAAGAATCATATTTGCGTATCCTCGGATCGGGGCCGTGATCAAAGGTCGTGCATTGTTTATTTTATATTCTTAAAAGTTCGGTGTCAACGGTTTTATCTGAAATTTTTGATACTCCCTAAGAAGACCGGTGTCATCAGGCTCTTTAAGGTCTTCGTCATAGAGGACCTCCATCATTGTGAGCCCTTTAGCCGGCATCGTCTTTCCCACGAGCACCCTGTCCTTTTTTATGAACGCTTCCTTTATAACTGAAGGCTCAAGCTTCCCTGACCCTATGTCGGCAAGGGTCCCTGCTATTATCCTCACCATGTTGTAAAGGAACCCGTTTCCCCAGATATCTATGAGTATATAGCTGTCCTTCCTGTTTATCTCAGCTTTATATATGATCCTTTCGGTCGTTTTTATGTCGCTCCCGGCACTTGAGAACGCGGCAAAATCATGTTTTCCGAGAAGATCTTCCGCTGCCTTTTCCATCAGCGCGTCATCAAGGCTGTAATACACATGGGCCGAATACCTGTTTAAGACCGCGTTGTCATGCACATCGTTATATATGACGTATCTGTAGTGCTTTATCCTGGCGTCAAGCGTGGCGTGGAATCTTTCCCCGGCCTCCTCTGACTTTCTTATCCTTATGTCGCGGGGAAGCCTGGTGTTAAGCGCGAACGCTATCTTCTCTGGCGGTATGGAGCATCCCGTTACAAAATGAGCGGTCTGTCCCAGCGCATGTACTCCCGCGTCTGTCCTTCCCGCTCCCTGAACGCACACCTTTTCGCCGCTCACGAGCTCCCAGGCCTCCTCTACGACCTGCTGGACGCTCAGCGCGTTCTTCTGTCTCTGCCAGCCGCTGTAGCCGGTCCCGTCATATTCTATTATGAGTTTGATCTTTTTCATCAGTATCCAAGCGCTATCACGATCACGACGAGCCCCACTGCAACAAAAGCAAAGAGGTCTCTTTTATGGAAGTGCGATACTCTCATCTTCGTCCTTCCCTCGCCGCCGTTATAGCACCTTGCCTCCATGGCGAGCGCCAGATCGTAGGCTCTCCTGAACGCGGACACGAAAAGCGGGACGAGCAGCGGGACAAGCGCCTTGGCCTTCTTTATAAGGCCACCCTCTTCAAAATCGGCTCCCCTTGCCGTCTGGGCCTTCATGATCTTGTCCGTCTCTTCAAGGAGCGTCGGGATGAACCTAAGGGCGATGCTCATCATAAGAGCTATCTCATGCACCGGGAACCCTATTTTGCTTAAAGGCTTGAGCAGCCTCTCAAGAGCCGTTGTGAGCTCCATCGGCGAAGTGGTGAGCGTCATCATGGTGCTCGACAGAACGAGCAGCACCAGCCTTACCACGGTGATGACGGACTGCCTTAAGCCCTCCATCGTTATCTTTATGAAACGCCATTCGAAAATGACCGTCTCCCCGCTTATGAAGAAAAGGTTTATGACGAACGTGAAAAGGGCGATCGGAAGTATCGGTTTTATCCCGTTATATACGAACCTTGCCCCTACCTTCGATATGACAGCGGTCAGAATGAGCAGCGCCGCAACACAAAGATATCCTATATATGTATGGACGAAGAATATGATCACTATCAGGACCAGCGTCAGTATCAGCTTCGTCCTGGCGTCCATTTTATGTATCGGGGATTCGCCCGGGAAATACTGGCCGAGAGTGATATCCTTAATCATCTTTTCCTCCCAGCAGCTTCTTAAGCTCCCTTATAAGGGCGTCCTTCGTTATTATCTCCCTGTCTATATCTATTCCCCTGTCGCGGAGCTTCTGTATGACCTTGCCCGTCTCCGGCAGGTCGAGACCGGCTCTTTTAAGATGCCCGTATCTCGAGAACACCTCATTGGGAGTACCGTCAAGATAGACCTTGCCCTGATAGAGCGCTATGACCCTTGTCGAATATTCCGCAAGGTCATCCATATTGTGGGAGATCATTATGACCGTCTTGCCTCCGCGGTTCAGATCTCTTACCATCTCCATGAAATCCTGCCTGCCTATGGGGTCGAGACCGGCTATCGGCTCGTCGAGTATGAGTATCTGCGGATCGGTAGCGAGCACTCCCGCTATGGCTACCTTCCTCTTCTCTCCTCCCGAGAGCTCGAACGGGGATTTTTCCCTGAACGTCTCGAAGTCAAGGCCGACAAGCTCCATGGCTTTCCTTACCTTAACGGCGACCTCATCCTCTGTGAAGCCGGCCTTCGTGGGACCAAATGCTATGTCCTTTTCCACGGTCTCCTCGAAAAGCTGGTATTCGGGATACTGGAAGAGCACGCCTATCTTCCTTCTCAGCTTCTTCTTGTCATAGCCCTTCTGGTTTATGTCTTCCCCGTCAAGATATATCTTACCTGCGGTAGGCTTTATAAGACCTGCTATGAGCTGTATAAAGGTGGACTTGCCGCTTCCGGTATGTCCGATAAGGCTCGTGAAGCTGCCGTCGTCTATCGTTACGCTGATATCTTCCAGGGCCACATGCGAGAACGGTGTGCCCGGGGCATATTCAAATCTTAATCCTTCTGCAGTGATCGGCATATCCCCTCCACAAGCTCGTCTACCGTGAGCGCCTGACCTATATCGAAGCCCTCGTCCTTAAGACGGTATGCGACATCCGATGCGAACGGGGGTATGAGCCCCGCCCTCATAAGAAGATCCCGTTTCCGGAATATCTCCCCCGGAGTGCCCTCGTCCTCTATCCTGCCCTTTATCATGACAACGACCCTGTCGGCGTCGACGGTCTCTTCCATGAAATGCGTTATGAGCACGACAGTCTTCTTTTCCACCTTATTAAGGTAGTTTATAGTAGCCATTACTTCCTTGCGTCCCACGGGATCGAGCATGGAAGTCGATTCGTCAAATATTATGATCTTCGGATCCATAGCCAGCACGCCGGCTATGGCTACCCTCTGTTTCTGTCCGCCCGACAGCATATGCGGGGATCTTTTTCCGAAGTCCCCCATGTTGACCATGTTGAGCGCCAGATATACCTTCTCTATTATATCTTCCTGCCTGACTCCGAGATTCTCGGGGCCGAAAGCCACATCCTCCTCGACCACGGTTGCCACGATCTGGTTGTCGGGATTCTGGAAGACCATCCCTGCGGAACGCCTTATCTCTATGACGTTGTCCTCCTCCGAAGTGTCCATTCCGTTCGTGAACATCTTTCCTTCAGAGGGCACAAGAAGAGCGTTTATATGCTTTGCCAGAGTGGATTTCCCGCTGCCGTTGTGTCCGAGCACGGCAACGAATTCCCCTTCACGCACGCGAAGATCGACGCCGTCGAGCGCCGGTCTCTTTGGTGTCTCTGTCTCATATCTGTACGTCAGTCCTTCAGACCTTATGATCTCTTCCATATGTTCCTCTCTGGCTTTTTTCCGTAAGAGACGGTTCTAGGTAATTATACAACAGAAAAGGATATAAAAAAATAAAACTTTGGAAGCAAGTCCAAAGTTTTATTCATCAGCTGATCACACGAGCTCAAGGATGACCATGTCAGCCGCGTCGCCGCGTCTCTGTCCGAGCTTCAGCATCCTGGTGTAGCCGCCGCCCTGACCTGTCTTTTCCTTCTTCTCGGCATATTTGGGAGCGAGATCTCTGAATACCTTTTCGATCACAGGATGCCTGTTCTCATTCTCACGCTTCTTGTAATTATACTTGGATTCCTTATCTCCCTTTGCCAGCGGGATGTCATAGAGATATGACATGAGGTCGCGCCTTACTGCAAGCTTTTCAGCAGAGTCGACTGTGAATTCCTTCTCGACCTTGTTTCCCTTATCGTCAAAAACAGACTTTGTGACAGTAACGTTCTTATCATATACGCGTACGGCTTTGGCAATGAGCTTCTCAGCTTCTGCCTTTACGGCCTTCGCTCTCGTCTCTGTAGTAGTGATCTTCCCGTTCCAGATAAGCGCTGTAACCTGATTGCGCAGAAGCGCTTTTCTAGGAGCAGAAGCTTTACTAAGTTTTCTGATTTTAGCCACAGCTTAATCCTCCTCAGTTGCTCTGACGCAGATGGAGCCCCATCGAAGCCAGCTTCTGCTGAACTTCGTCAAGTGACTTTCTGCCCAGATTGCGTACTTTCATCATTTCTTCCTCATTCTTCTGGATGAGTTCCTCGACTGTATTGATCCCGGCCCTCTTCAGGCAGTTGTATGAACGGACCGAAAGATCAAGTTCTTCTATCGTCGTATCGAGCTGTTTTTCCCTCTTCTCAGAATCCTTGACGACCATTATCTCTACGTCATCGGCCTGATCGGTGAGCTCCGTGAACTGTGTAAGATACTCTGTGAGGATCTTGCTTGCAAGGGATACGGCCTCTCCGGCAGTTGTAGTCCCGTCGGTCCAGACCTCGAGCGTAAGGCTCTCAAGGTCGGTCCTCTGCTCCACTCTGGTCTCATCGACAGTGAAATTCACTTTCGTGACGGGAGTGAACAGGGAATCTACCGGTATGACTCCAATCTGTATGTTGGGAGTCTTGTTGTTCTCGGCCAGTACGTATCCGCGGCCACTCTCCATCGTCATCTCGATATGGAGAGAAGCGCCCTCATCAAGAGTAGCGATATGCAGCTCGGGATTTATGATCTCGACCTCAGAGTCGTGCACTATGTCACCGGCTTTGATCTCGCAGGGACCCACGGCGTCTATGACGAGGGTCTTCTGTGCATCCGAGAACATCTTTGCGCGGATGAGCTTTATATTGAGCACGATATTGGTAACGTCTTCCCTGACGCCCTGGATAACTGAAAATTCATGCAGTATCCCGTCGATCTGTATGCTTGTTACAGCCGCACCGGGCAGGCAGGAAAGGAGCACTCTGCGAAGCGAGTTTCCTATTGTGATACCGAAACCTCTTTCGAGGGGACGCATAACAAATTTAGCATATTTCCAATCGGCACTATGATCGATACATTCTATTGTAGGCTTCTGAAATTCCAACATAAAATTCCCCTCTCAATAAGCTGACTCTTACTTCGAATACAACTCGACGATGTTGTGCTCTTCGACGGTGAGATCGATATCGTCTCTCTCGGGCAGAGCAACGACTGTACCTTTAAGCTGATCAGGCTCAAATGTAAGCCACTTCGGCATCGGTCTGGCTTCTGCTTCCATAACGGCTTTCATCATGGGAGACTTGAAGCTTGACGCCTTGACAGCGATGACATCACCGGTATTCACGCGGAATGAAGGTATGTCGACTTTCTTTCCGTTTACGGTGATATGTCCGTGCATGACGATCTGTCTCGCCATAGCCCTGGACTTGCCGATACCGAGACGGTATACGACGTTGTCGAGCCTTCTCTCACAAAGAACGAGAAGAGTAACGCCTGTAGCGCCTCTGACTTTGGATGCTGTCCTGAAATATCCTCTGAACTGGCCTTCGAGCATACCGTATGCTCTCTTGACCTTCTGTTTCTCTCTTAACTGGATTCCGTACTCTGAGAGCTTCTTTCTGCGGGCACCGTGCTGTCCCGGAGCAGACTGACGCTTCACGAACGGGCAATTGACCGAATAGCAGCGATCTCCCTTTAAAAAGAGCTTAGCTCCTTCTCTGCGGCAGAGGCGGCATACGGGACCTGTATATCTAGCCATAATGCTTGACCTCCTTAAATTCTTCTGCGCTTAGGCGGGCGGCAGCCGTTGTGCGGGATCGGTGTCACGTCCTTGATGAGCGTGATGCTGAGGCCTGCTGTCTGAAGTGCTCTTATAGCTGCTTCACGGCCTGCACCGGGTCCTTTTACAAAAACTTCCACTGTCCTGAGACCATGCTCCATAGCTGCCTTTGCGGCAGTCTCTGCAGCCATCTGTGCGGCAAACGGGGTGGACTTCCTTGAGCCCCTGAATCCGAGAGCGCCTGAGCTGGACTGTGAGAGAGCATTTCCCTGCATATCCGTCATAGATACGATTGTGTTGTTGAAGGAGGAATGGATATGGGCCTGACCGCGCTCAATATTCTTCTTCTCTCTACGTTTTCTCGTAACAGTTCTTCCTTTGGGTGGCACTGTTCATTCCCTCCTTATTTCTTCTTTCCGGCAACAGTCCTTCTGGGACCTTTGCGGGTTCTGGCGTTCGTCTTGCTGCGCTGTCCTCTTACGGGCAGGTTCCTTCTGTGACGGACTCCTCTGTAACAACCGATATCCACCAGTCTCTTTATATTGAGGCTGATATCTCTTTTCAGATCGCCCTCAACGAGAAGGTGGGTCTCGATATAATCTCTGATCTTGCCGGCATCTTCTTCCGACAGATCCTTTCCTCTAATATCCGGATCAACACCGGTTTCAGCCAAGATCTTCTGAGATGTAGGCAGACCTATGCCGAAAATATACGTAAGGCCTACTTCTACACGCTTATCTCTGGGAATATCAATTCCTGCTATACGTGGCATTTGATTTCTTACCTCCGAGGTATTCTATATACAGCTTTCTTATTCAGATGATTACGCCCTTTTTCAAGATCCGGTCGTCGCAACCTTGACCGTATCCAGCCGCTGAAATCGGTAATAACTTTCTAATTAAATAAGCTGTTTTATCCTTGAACTTGCTTGTGCTTGGGATTTGAGCAAATGACCATGACCTTTCCTCTTCTCTTGATCACTTTGCACTTCTCGCACATTGGTTTTACTGACGGTCTGACTTTCATTTCAGGGCCCTCCTTTTCTTCAAGCGCACCTTAATATTTTATCTAATAAATCCGCTTAATGCAATATTTTTCTTGAAAAATGTGAGATCATATACGGATCACTGTTCAGCGTTTGCCTCTCCAGATTATCCTTCCCCTCGTAAGATCGTAGGGCGAAAGCTCTACTCTGACCTCATCGCCGGGGAGTATCCTTATATAATTCATCCGAAGCTTTCCGGAGATGTGAGCCAGGATCTTGTGTCCGTTCTCCAGCTCGACCTCGAAAGACGCATTGGGATATGCATCCGTAACTACTCCGTCGACTTCAATCACATCGCTTTTTGACATCTGATTACTGTTCCTCCGTTATCCCGTCTCCCATGTCAGTCATGGCTGCGATGGCCTTCCTGATATCCGAGTCGGTAACAATCATACCATTTAAGAGTTTTTCCTGTAAAGCTGCATCTGTCTTCGGTGTCAGTCTCAGATGCTTGAGCTTCTTTTTCTTGGGATTTTCGATCCTTCTTATATCCCCGTCAGCGACATATACGTATTCGCTGTCGATGACCTTTACTATAAGGAGGTATCTTTTCCTGTCCCTTCCGGCTGAAGAACAGCAGAGCATCCCCTCGACCGGAGCATATTTCACTTTCTGTCCTCCCATTTGAATCCCGGCAGGGTGAGTATCTCGGGCAGTCCGTCCGTTATCACGATCGTATTCTCATACTGCGCCGAATACTTCCCGTCCTTCGTCCTGGCCGTCCAGCCGTCGTCGTCGAAGGAGACTTCCTTGCTGCCAAGATTGATCATCGGCTCGACCGCGATCGTCATGCCGGCTCTTAATACCGGTCCCCTGTTCCTGGTGACGTAGTTAGGCACTTCGGGATCTTCATGCATCTCCTGTCCTATGCCGTGACCGACGAACGGTCTTACTACCGACATGCCGTTGGCTTCAGCGTACGTCTGTATCTCTCTTGAGATATCGACGATCCGGTTGCCCGGCACAGCCTTTTCTATTCCTCTGAAAAAGCATTCCTTCGTGACATCGATCAGCTTCTGCGCGTCCGGGCTTATCTCGCCTATCCCGACGGTCCTTGCCATATCCGAGTGGTAGCCGTGGAGTATGACCCCCAGGTCCACCGTAAGGATGTCTCCGCTTTTGAGCTTCCTTTTCCCGGGTATGCCGTGCACTATCTCGTCGTTCACACAGGAACAGATTGATGCCGGGAAACCTTCATAGTTGAGGAATGACGGTATCCCCTTGAACTTCAGGATCTCTTCATACGCTATCCTGTCAAGCTCCTTCGTGGTGACGCCTTCCCCCGCGTGAGCCAGCACCACATCCATAACGTGGGCTGCCACCCGGCAGGATTCCCTCATCTTATCGATCTCAACCTTGCTTTTTAAAGTAATCATACAAGCTTCCTGTCCAGGATCTCGGTGATCTTCTTTTCGATCGAATCGACCGTGTCGTCCGCATCTACCGTATAAAGCAGGTGCCTCTCCTCAAAGACCTTCTTTATGTTGCCCAGAGTCTCAAGGTATACCATATATCTCGCCTTGATCGTCTCGATCTCATCATCGGATCTGTGATACAGCTCACCGCCGCATTCATCGCAGAAATTGTCTTTATACAGCTTCGTGGAGAATACCTTCCCGCACTTTCTGCAGACCTTTCTTGTTAGCATACGAGCGGTCACCAGCTCAAGGGGCGCCTCGAGCTCTATGACCGCGTCGATATCAGTTATCTTAAGGAGTGCTGTCGCCTGGCTCTCCGTTCTCGGGAAACCGTCGAACAGCGCTCCTCCGTAGCTTTCAAGGAGTTTCTTTTCCACCATGCCGATTATAACGGCATCGGGTACCAGCTGACCTTTGTCTATATAGCCCTGGGCCAGTTTTCCAAGGTCAGTGCCGGCTCTCATGTTCTCCCTTAACATATCCCCTGTGGAGATATGCATCATCTCATATCTTTTGACTATCCTTGCCGCCATGGTCCCTTTTCCGGAACCCGGGGGGCCTATGAAAATGACGTTCATAAGACCTCTCTGCTCTTATTTCAGGAAGCCTCTGTAATGCCTGAGCATCAGCTGGCTCTCAAGAGTATCGACAGTCTCAAGCGCAACGCTGATCATGATCATGAGGCTCGTTGCCGAGAAGACGTTTGAAAGTCCCGCAACAGAGAACAGCGTAGGTATCGCGGCGATGAGGGCCAGGAACAGAGCTCCGAAGAACGTTATCCTTGAGAGTATCCTCATAAGATAATCGCTCGTCGGCTTGCCGGGCCTTATGCCGGGGATATATCCGCCGTACTGCTGGAGGTTCTTGGAGACATCAACGGGATTGAAGGCTATCTGCGAATAGAAATATGTGAAGCCGAATATGAGCAGCGCATAGATCACCGCATAGACCGCCGTCCCGCTTCCGAGATACTTCGTATACCAGGCATAGAAAGCGCTCTCAGGCCAGAACTGGGCTATCATGAGAGGGAACTGTATAAATGTCACCGCGAAGATTATCGGCATGACTCCGGACTGGTTCACCTTCATGGGTATGTAGGTGGACTGACCTCCGTACTGTCTTCTTCCGACGACCTTCTTTGCGTACTGTACAGGTACTCTCCTCTCGGCTTTCTCGACCATCGTTATGCCTACGATGACTCCTGCTACAACGATGATAAGTATCGCGAGCACCCACCAGGGGGTGGTCCCGTTGAATACTGCAGTCATAAGAGCGATGACCGTCGTGGGCACGTTCGATACTATTCCGACGAAGATGATGAGCGAAATGCCGTTCCCTATGCCTCTGTCATTTATCTGATCGCCGAGCCATACGACGAGAGCCGTACCGGCTGTGAGGCACAGTATGACGGTGATATAGTTCATGACCTTGCCGAAACCCGTCGCGCTCTCAAGAAGCGCGCTGTCTCCGAGCATCATGAGTATGCCTACTGCCTGGACGACAGCAAGACCTATCGTGACGTACCTTGTGATATCCGCGATCTTCTCCCTGCCGTCATCTTCCTTGCTCATCCTCTCAAGAGCGGGGATCGCTATCGTGAGAAGGTTCATTATGATAGAAGAGTTGATGTACGGCTGTACTCCGAGGGCGAATATCGTCATGTTGGACAATGATCCTCCGGAGAATAGGTTGAGGAACCCCAGAAGGTCGTAATTCTTGACCTGATCTGCGATATAGGTAACGTCTACGCCGGGGACAGGTATGAAGCAGCCTATCTTATATATGAGCAGGATCAGAAGCGTGAAAAGGATCTTGCTTCTGATCTCCTTGGTCTTCCAAGCGTTGACTATAACTTTGAACATTTACCTTACCACTTCGACAGTCCCGCCTGCAGCCACGATCTTCTCTTCAGCTGCCTTCGTGAACTTTGCCGCCTTAACATTCAGTTTCTTTGTAAGTTCGCCGTCTCCGAGCACTTTCACTCCGTCCTTGATCTTCTTTACGAAGCCGACATCATGAAGGAGCTCTGCAGTGATCTCTGTTCCGTCTTCGAAATTCTCGAGGTCAGCGATATTGATCTCGGAATACTCCCTGCGCCAGACGTTCTTGAATCCGCGTTTGGGAAGCTTACGGGAGATGGGCATCTGTCCGCCCTCAAAACCGGGACGTACACCGCCGCCGCTTCTAGCCCACTGGCCTTTCTGACCTCTGGTGGACCTTACGCCTATACCGGAACCTACTCCTCTTCCGACTCTCTTCTCTTTTTTCTTCGATCCGGGAACCGGGCTTAATTCATGTAAATACATATTGCTTCCCCCTTATCAGATTTCTTCGACCTTAACAAGGTGTTTGACTTTGAAGATCATTCCTCTGATAGCTGCATTGTCTTCCTTAACAACTTCAGAATTCAGCTTGCCGAGACCGAGGGCGCGGACTGTAGCTACCTGATCTTTCTTGCAGGCAATAGTACTTTTAACCAGTTTAATCTTAAGTTGTGCCATAGTCCTCACCTCTTATAAAGTGTTGTCAAGGGATACTCCGCGAAGTCTGGAATACTCCTCGACAGTCTTGAGCTTTTTAAGGCCATCGATAGTAGCTTTAACTGCGTTTATGGGATTGGTGGTACCGTAGCATTTAGCCTTGATATCCTTTATCCCTGCGAGCTCCAGCACTGCACGTGCGGAGTTTCCTGCTATAACGCCAGTACCTTCGTTGGCGGGAAGGAGCAGCACGTCAGCAGTATTGAATCTTCCGTGGATCTCATGAGGGATCGTCGTCCCGTGCATGGAGACCTCGATAAGATCGCGCTTGGCCTGTTCAGATGCTTTTCTGATGGCTTCGGGTATTTCTACCGCTTTGCCTATCCCGCAGCCTACATGGCCGTTCTCATCGCCAACGACTACAAGTGCGGAGAATCTCATGTTTCTGCCGCCTTTTACGACCTTGGCTACGCGGTTGACTGATACCAGTCTTTCCTGTAAATCAAGTGTGGATGCATCTATACGCTGCATGGCAGAACCTCCTTAAAATTCTAGACCGGCTTCTCTTGCGCCGTCAGCAACAGCTGCTACACGCCCGGTGTAGAGGAATCCGCCCCTGTCGAATACTATGGTGCTGATCCCCTTCTCAAGGGCACGCTTACCTGCTATCTCACCGACATACTTTGCGGCCTCGACCTTGCTCATCGAAGCAACGTGCTCAGCTATGTCCTTTTCCACCGTAGAAGCCGCAACGATCGTCGTCTGCTTTACGTCATCTATGATCTGTACATAGATGTGCTTTGAGCTTCTGAATACGCTCAGCCTCGGGCGCTCTGCCGTACCATGGATACGGTTGCGTACTCTTATGTGACGACCTTCACGGATGCTTTTTCTATCTATATTGTTCTTCATTATCTATTTGCCTCCATTACATTCCCGACTTGCCGACCTTGAGGTGTATCGTCTCGCCTCTGTAACGAATTCCTGTGCCGTGATAAGCATCAGGCAGTTTCTTCTTCTTGATAAGGTCCGCAAACTGTCCGACTCTCTGCTTGTCGCATCCCGTCACTACTATAGCTGTCGGGGATTCGAGGCTGACCGTCACATCATCCGGAACTGTGAGCACTACAGGCTTTACGCCGCCCAGCATAAGAGTGAGCTCTTTGCCGGCAAGTTTAGCCTGATAGCCTACGCCTACGATCTCGAGGACCTTTGTGAAAGGTGTCGCGACGCCGGTGACCATGTTGTGGATGATGGCTCTCGTCATGCCGTGAGCCGCTTTCACGCTCTTGGCTTCCGAACTTCTTGTGACATAGATATGGTTGTCTTTCTCTTCGATAGTCAGGAATGCGGGGAACTGATGTGTGAGCTCACCCTTGGGTCCCTTTACGGTGACCTTGTTCCCGGCTTCGATCTTTACTTCCACTCCAGCAGACAATGCAACTGGAAGTCTTCCTATTCTTGACATAAGTAATTCCTCCTATTGCCTGTTTACCAGACGTAAGCGATGACTTCACCGCCGACATTGTTCTTTCTGGCTTCAGCGTCTGTGATAAGACCTTTAGAGGTGGAAATGATAGCGATCCCGAGGCCGTTCAATACCATCGGTACTTCTTCTTTCCTAGCATAGATCCTGAGGCCAGGCTTGCTGATCTTTCTGAGACCGGATATTACGCTCGTTCCATCCGGGCCGTACTTCAGCGTTATCTTGAGCGTGCTGCCTACCTGATTCTCGGCAACATCAAAGTTCTTAATATATCCTTCTTTCTGAAGAATCTGCGCAACGGCAAGCTTCATCTTGGAAGAAGGCATCTCAACTGATTCTCTCTTCACGATAAGAGCATTGCGAATACGTGTGAGCATATCAGCTACTGGATCCGATACCGGCATTATTTTGTCCTCCTTTTTTCCTATTAGATTACCAACTTGCCTTGCGTACACCAGGTATCTGGCCCTTGTAGGCGAGATTCCTGAAACATACTCGGCAAATGCCATATTTTCTCAAAACAGAGTGAGGACGTCCACAGATGCGGCATCTTGTATACTCTCTTGTAGAGAACTTCTGAGGTCTCTGCTGTTTAAGCTTCATACTTGTTTTAGCCACTTTTCAATCCTCCTTATTTCTCGAACGGCATTCCCATGAGAGCAAGGAATTCTCTTGCTTCCTCATCAGTCTTAGCGGTGGTCACTATGCAGATATCCATACCGCGGACTTTCTCGACCTTGTCATACTGGATCTCAGGGAAAACGAGCTGTTCTCTGAATCCCATAGCGTAGTTTCCTCTTCCGTCGAACGACTTCGGGTTGAGACCGCGGAAGTCTCTCACACGCGGGATGACTATGCTTACGAGCTTGTCGAAGAATTCATACATCCTGTCGCCTCTGATCGTTACCTTTGCACCGACCTTCATTCCTTCACGGACTTTGAAGTTAGCGACGGACTTCCTTGCTATCGTGACCACGGGCTTCTGTCCGGAGATCGTGGTGAGTTCGTCAAGAGCTGAATCCAGGAGCTTCGGGTTGTCCTTGATATCTCCCATACCCATGTTTATGACGATCTTCTCGAGCTTCGGGACCTGCATCACGTTCTTGTACTGGAACTTCTGAATTAAAGCGGGAACTACTTCAGCCTTATATGTATCTTTTAATCTTGGCATAATTATTACCCTCCTTAATCGATCACGGCGCCGCACTTCTTGCAGACTCTGACCTTCTTGCCGTCGGTTATCTGATATCCGACCCTGGTAGCAGCCTTGCATTTGGGGCAGACCAGCATGACGTTCGAAGCATCTATCGGAGCTTCCTGCTTGATGATGCCGCCGACATCAGTCTGGCTTCTCGGTTTCCTGTGTTTGGACACGACGTTCACTTCTTTGACGATGACTTTGTTCTCGGAAGGCATAGCCACGAGGATCTCTCCCTGTACGCCCTTGTCCTTGCCGGTGATCACTACTACGTTATCGCCCTTCTTTATCTTCAATTTAGCCATTTTCTTTCCTCCCATCAGAGTACTTCAGGAGCAAGAGAAGCGATCCTGATAAAATCTCTGTCTCTTAATTCCCTTGCCACAGGCCCGAAGATACGTGTGCCTCTCGGCTGCTTCTGGTTATCTATGATAACAGCAGCGTTCTCATCGAATTTGATGTATGTGCCGTCGTTCCTGCGGATAGGATATGCCGTACGGACTATGACAGCTCTTACTACATCTTTTTTCTTTACGGCTGCACCCGGGGTTGCAGATTTCACGGAAGCGATTATCACGTCACCTACTCCGGCATATCTTCTGTGTGATCCGCCGAGGACTTTGATGCACTGGATGATCTTGGCTCCGGAATTGTCCGCGACTTTCATTCGCGATTGCATCTGAATCATTTGTATCTGCCTCCCTTACTTAGCCTTCTCTATGATCTCAACGACTCTGAAGTGCTTGTCCTTGCTTAAAGGCCTTGTCTCCATAATGAGGACGGTATCGCCTACCTGGCACTCATTGTTCTCGTCGTGAGCCTTGAATTTGGCTGTGGCATTTACGGTCTTGCCGTAAAATCCGTGTTTCTTTCTTTCCTTGATCGCAACGACCACCGTTTTATCCATCTTATTGCTGACGACAACACCGGTTCTCGTTTTGCGGTATGCTCTTTCTATCATTGAAGCCTACTCTCCTTCCGTTATTTCGCAGCAGCGATCTCACGCTCGCGGAGGATCGTCTTGACCCTTGCTATGTCTCTCTTTGTCAACTTGATGTTGGCCGAACTTGAAAGCTGTCCCGTAGCAAGCTGGAAACGAAGATTGAAATATTCTTCTTTAAGGTCATTCAACTGTTTTTCAAGTTCTGCATCTGTAAGATTGCGTAATTGATTAGCCTTCAACTTGCTCACCGCCTTCTTCTATCTCTCTCTTGATGAACTTGCACTTGACGGGCAGCTTGTTTGCTGCGAGACGAAGTGCTTCCCTTGCCACTTCTTCAGAAACGCCGTTGATCTCAAACAGCACTCTGCCGGGCTTGACTACTGCCACCCAGTATTCCACCGCGCCTTTTCCGGATCCCATTCGGGTCTCAGCGGGCTTCTTGGTGACCGACTTGTGAGGGAATATCTTGGTCCAGACCTGACCGCCTCTTCTGATGTAACGCGTCATGGCGATACGGGCAGCCTCTATCTGGTTAGCCGTGATCCATCCGGGTTCGGTCGTGTAGATACCGAAATCACCGTATGCCAGGAAGTTTCCGCGAAGTGCCTTGCCCTTCATGCGGCCACGGAACATTTTCCTGTACTTTACTCTTTTAGGCATCAGCATTTCTTCTTCCTCCTTCCGGCTGTCTGCGGCGGCGTCTCTGCTGAGGCTGCTGCTGAGCCTGCTGCTCGGGACGTTTCCTGTCCTTTAAAGGATTGCCTAAGACTTCTCCCTTATAAACCCAAACCTTGACGCCGATGCGTCCGTATGTCGTTGCTGCTTCTGCAAGACCGTAATCGATGTCGGCACGGATAGTCTGCAGCGGTATCGAGCCCTCGTGGTACTCTTCCGCACGGGCTATCTCGGCGCCGCCGAGCCTGCCTCCGCATTTGATCTTGATACCCTTGATGCCGGCCTTCATAGCTCTTGAGATGCACTGTTTCATGGCTCTTCTGAAGGAGATCCTTCTCTCGAGCTGTGAAGCAACGTTCTCAGCGATGAGCTGTGCGTCCGCATCGGGGCGTCTCACTTCGATGATGTTCACCGCTATGTTCTTGCCGATGAGCTTTGTCAGGGCAGCGCGGAGTTCATCGATGCCTGCGCCGGCTTTTCCGATTATGATGCCGGGCCTTGCGGTATAGACATATACGACCGTCTTGTTGGCAGCTCTCTCGATCTCGATCTTCGAGATGCCTGCAGCGTAATGCTCTTTTTTGATGAATTTGCGGATCTTGTCGTCTTCAACGATGAAATCTGCTATCTGGCTCTTCTTGGTGATCCAACGGGAATCCCAATCCTTTATGACGCCAACTCTGAATCCATGTGGATTAACTTTCTGTCCCATCTTTTCCTCCTTATTCAGCCTTATCCAGAATGATCGTTATGTGGCTGGATCTCTTGCGGATCCTGAACGCACGTCCCTGTGCCCTGGGGCGGATCCTCTTGAGCGTGGGGCCTTCATCAGCATAGGTCTCAGCTATGAAGAGATCATCGCGATTCATGTCCAGATTGTTCTCAGCATTTGCAACTGCACTGTTCAGGAGCTTTAAGACCGGCTCTGATGCTGACTTCGGCGTGTTCATCAGTATGGCCTTTGCTTCGTTGACGTTTTTCCCGCGGATCTGGTCAAGGACGAGCCTGACCTTTGTGGAGGAAATCCTGATGTATTTTGCAACCGCTCTCGGTCTTCTGTCACGTGCTTCCTTACGTGCAGCAGCCTTTTCTTTTTCTCTTGTTGCCATTAGACTGCCTCCTGTTATCTCTTGCCGGTGGCCTTATCGCCGCCGTGTCCTCTGAACGTATGTGTCGGGGAGAACTCTCCTAATTTGTGTCCGACCATATCTTCAGTGATGTATACCGGAACGAACTTTCTTCCGTCATGGACGCCGATCGTATGCGAGACCATATCCGGGAATATGGTAGATGAACGCGACCATGTTCTAAGCACCTGCTTTTCGTTCTTCTCATTCATCTCCTGAATGCGAGCGAGAAGCTTCTTATCTACGAAAGGTCCTTTTTTGATTGACCTGCTCATTTATACTTTCTCCTTCCCGTAACAGCTTATTTAGCGTTTCTGCGTCTGACGATGTATTTATCAGACTGTTTCTTGGTCTTCCTGGTCTTTGCACCGAGCGTCGGCTTGCCCCATGGGGTCAGCGGGCCGGGGTGTCCAACAGGAGCCTTTCCGTCGCCGCCTCCGTGAGGATGGTCGACAGGGTTCATGACCGAGCCGCGGACCTTGGGCCTTCTTCCCAGATGGCGGACCTTTCCGGCTTTGCCGTAGGATACGTTCTGGAAATCGAGGTTTCCGACCTGGCCGATCGTTGCCTTGGCGCTGACGGGGATTATCCTGACTTCGCCGGAGGGCAGCCTTACCTGGGCCTGATCGCCTTCCTTAGCCATAAGCTGTGCAGCCGCTCCTGCGGAACGGACGAGCTGGGCTCCCTTTCCGGGTACCATCTCGACGTTATGTATCATCGTTCCTACGGGGATGCTGTTTATCGGCAGGCAGTTTCCGGGCCTGATGTCGGCGCCTTCGCCGCTCATGACCTGATCGCCGACCTTGAGCCCTAAAGGAGCGAGTATGTATCTCTTGTCTCCGTCAGCATAGTGAAGGAGCGCGATGTTTGCAGTCCTGCCGGGATCGTATTCGATCGTAGCGACCTTTGCGGGGATGCCGTCCTTATTCCTTCTGAAGTCGATCAGCCTGATCTTGGACTTGTTTCCGCCGCCTCTGCGCCTTACCGTGATCTTGCCCTGGGCGTTCCTGCCGGCCGAATGCTTTTTGGATACGAGCAGTGCCTTATAGGGCTTGTTCGTCGTGATCTCTGAATAATCCAGTACGGACGCGTCTCTTCTTCCGGGAGAAGTGGGGTTATAGTTTTTGATAGCCATTTTTTATTCCTCCCTTACTGAACCATGCTCTCGAAGAACTCGATACCCTTCGAGTCTTTCTTAAGGATGACATAGGCTTTTTTCTTTCTTGAGGTATAACCTGCTGTCATTCCCTGTCTTCTGAACTTGCCTTTAACATTGACAACATTCACTTTTGCAACCTGGACGCCGAAGATCTCTTCAACGGCACTTTTGATCTCGGCCTTGCCCGCATTCACATCCACATAGAACACATATATCTTGTCGGCGATGCCGTCATATGCCTTCTCTGTAAGAACGGGAGCCTTTATGATGTCATGTGCATTTTTCATTATGCTTCGACCTCCTCGTCATAAGTGTATATATCCTCTATCTTCTTTACTGCGTCGACGGTGAAGACCATCTTCCTGCAGTTCAGTATGTCGTATACGTTTATCTCGCCGATATTGGTCGTCCTGACTGTCGGGATATTTCCCGAAGCTCTTAAGAACAGATCGTCCTTCTCCGCTGTGACGAAAAGGGTCTTGCCTTCGAGCTTGAGGTTGCCCATCATCTTTACGACTTCCTTGGTCTTGGGCTCGTTCAGTTCGACGTTCTCGAGGAGAACGAATTCGTCTGCAGCGACCTTTGCGGAAAGCGCGCTTGCCATCGCAAGGTACTTGACTCTCTTGTTGACCTTCTTATTGTAGCTTCTCGGCTTCGGTGCGAACACGACGCCGCCGCCCTTCCACTGAGGAGCACGTATGGAGCCTTCACGGCCTCTGCCTGTGCCCTTCTGTCTCCAGGGCTTGATTCCTCCGCCTCTGACCTCTCCGCGGGTCTTGGTGCTCTGGGTGCCCTGACGGCGGTTTGCCAGCTGGGCTACAACTACCTCATGGATAACAGCTTCATTGACCTCGCATCCGAACAGGTCATCGTTTAACATCATCTGTCCAGCTTCGGTTCCGTCTGTCTTGTATATCGTAACATTAGGCATGTTGAATTCCTCCCTTAAGCTTTAACGCTTCTCTTCACTATCACGAGGCTCCCGTTCTTTCCGGGGATAGCACCCTTGACAAGGATGAGATTTCTTTCCATCATGATCCCGGCGATCTTCAGGTTCTGGATGGTGACGCGCTCATTTCCGAGGTGGCCGGCACGCCTTGTGCCTTTTCTGGTCTTCCCGGTCCTGGTTCCCATCGAGCCGCCCTTCCTGTGTGCTTTCGTGACACCGTGGGTCATGGGTCCTCTGTGGTGGTTCCAGCGCTTGATCGCTCCTGCGTAACCCTTTCCCTTGGAGGTACCGGTCACGTCCACGCTCTCGCCGTCCTTGAATATGTCTGCAAGGATCTCCTGTCCGACTTCAAACTCGTTTACATCGTCAGCAGCGACTTCCCTTAAGTAACGCTTTACGGGAACGCCCGCCTTCTTGAAAACTCCGGTCTCGGGCTTGTTTACCAGGTTCTCCCTGATCTCGCCGAATCCGAGCTGTACCGCGTTGTATCCGTCGCTTTCGACCGTCTTCTTCTGAACAACGACGCAGGGACCGGCTTCAACGACTGTTACGGGGATCATTTCGCCGTCTTCTCTGAAGATCTGCGTCATCCCGACTTTTCTTCCTAAAATCGCATTAAGCATCTTTTTCCTCCTCCAACGCCGTTATCAGAGCTTGATCTCGATATCGACGCCTGCGGGGAGATCCAGCCTCATGAGTGCATCGGTGGTCTTTGCATTGGCATCGAGTATGTCGATAAGTCTCTTGTGTGTCCTTACTTCGAACTGTTCCCTCGAATCCTTGTATTTGTGCGTTGCACGAAGGATCGTGATTATCTCCTTCTGCGTGGGCAGGGGGATAGGTCCGGAAACATGTGCTCCAGTACGCTTGGCCGTTTCCACTATACGGGCAGACGACTGGTCGATCAGATTGTGATCATAAGCCTTCAGTTTGATTCTGATTCTCTGGCTTGCCATTATTTTTTATTCCTCCTTTATGACATTTATACACGCATCCGGGTGTGTCATATTTTTCTTTTTTCCGAAACCCGTGAGATCGGCTTCGGTTCACAGATGCGCGTGGGAGCGACCGTTCTCCGACGGTCTTCATGTGCAGAAACTACCCGATATGGCGACCGGCAACCTCCTGCACAGTACTCGTGCGCTCAGCGCATAGAGCGCGAACATAATGATTATACATAACAGTTCCGGTTTATGCAATATGTAAAAACAAAAAATTTTTCAGGATTTTCAGGCATTTTCCGGCGCCTGACGCGCATCCCCGCAAGCCTTTTCCGTCACCTCCACAAGGGATAGTATCCGCATTTCCTTCATATATGATATAATGTGTTTATCATATACTGTAACGGAGGTGGACTGGATGCAGAAAGAAATCAAAAACGGTTATGTGAACGGTATCATAGGAGCTCTTTTAGGCGCTCTCATAGGGGCGGTGCCCTGGTATCTTGCGGAAACTTTCCTCAATATATTCGCCGCGGTGCTGGGCCTCCTTATCTCAATGGCTTCATTCTACGGATACATGCTCCTTGGAGGAGCCAGGAAGAAGGGCTTCGGTCTTGCGGTGATAATAATTAGCTCGGTGATAGCCGTCTGCGCATCAGAGTATTTCAGCAATTTCACGGTCCTGTGCCGCGATCAGTATATTAAGAGTCAGGCGACCTCCCTCGGGGTATCCGTACCTCAGCTCGCTTTTCTCTACATGTCTCTGCCTGAAGTCTTAAAGGGCATGATCCCCAATCTGCTTTTAGGTCTCCTGTTCGCAGCGCTGGGCATATTCTCCTCGATGAAGAGGATCCTCCCCTATTTCGCTTACGGCACGGCTGTGCCTGAGACTCCGGCCGAAGCGGTCCCGCAGCAGACCGCTGAAACGGAAACGGTCACGGAAGAGACCTCTGATACGCCTGCTTCCATGGATGCGCCTGCTCCGAACCAGGCAGGCAGCGACGGCTGGACTACATACGATATGAAGAAATGAGCCTGTACATACGCAAAAAAAGAGAAGCTTCCGCTTCTCTTTTTTTGATTCACGTCATAAGGGGCAGCTCCATGAATATCCGGCCTTGAATTCAGGACCTTCCTTTCCTGCCGTCTTTATGTTGCCGATGTCAGTCTCCTCTCCGAAGACCTTCCCGGCAAATCTTAATACCGCGTCGAAATCCTCATCGGCGTACATATGGCCTCCTTCGCGGTACCTTATCCCCAGAAGCTCAGACGCTCCGAGAAATCTGTATACCTCTCCTGCCGCCAGCCAGGCTGTCTGCGTACCGTACGGATTTATCCACGTATCATCAGCTCCTTCTGTCAGTATGAGCGGCTTGGGGGCTATGACCGCACCTATCGTATTGGCGTCATAAGGACATTCGTTCTCCCTGTACGGCTTAAGGCCATCAGGAGAGCCGTACGAGGCCGCCTCGTCAGTCAGCCAGTAGAAGAACCTGTCTTCCCTTAACATGATCCCTATCCTCTCGGACATCCCGACACCTTCCCCGAGCCTGCTTCCGGAAAGTCTTAAGCTAGCCATCCCGCCGCAGCCTGATCCTGCAGGAGCGACTACCGCCGGTCTGTCGTCAAAAACACCGCACGCACAGGTCCCCTTTCCCATCCTCGAATGTCCGGTCACGATGATCTTTCCCGGATCGCAGAAGTCCTCGGTCTCGAGCCAGTCTATGACGCGGCTCTGAAGCCATCCCCACATGGCAACGCTCCTCCACGTGAAATCAGGATAGGCTTTCCCGCAGCCGCCTTTATTCCAGGTAAGAGGATCGTCAGGCGCCGCCTCGCCGATCTCGACCGTTATGAACGCGTATCCTTTTTTAAGGGCAGCCTCAGCCATATAGGGCCTGTCCCATCCGTGCTGCAGGAATACCACGCAGGGGGCAGCTTTCACACCTTCCTTCCTTGAAACGTGTATATTGAAGCACACAGCCTCCCCGGGGCCGGTCATGAGCCTCACTGTCTCCCTTACCGTCCCGTCGGCAGCCGATGTCTCAAGCACCCTGCTTTTCATGTTTTCCGGTCTTCCCGGCACGGTACCGTAAAAATGCTCTTCAAGGAGCTTCCTTAGTCGGGCTCTCTGCCGTGGCCATTCCTCTTTATCCGCTATCCTCGTACCGTCCTCCTTAAGAAAAGGATCGGGGAGCTCCCAGCCGTGATCTGTCCTCATCATTTGTGTCTCCTCCTTGATATCGGCACATGCTGTGTGCTATATTTAAAACAACTTTATATCATATATACATATGGACCTGGATTCTTCATTTATATTAACACATATGACAGGCCTTCGGGTACGGGTCATACGGGCCGTCATCAGCGTCCCGGGCTGAAAGGAGCGACAGATGCAAAGATATTCTGATTACAGCGGAAAAAACGTTATGGTCGTAGGCATGGCGAAAAGCGGTATCTCCGCGGCCAAACTCCTCCTTAAAAGAGGCGCCTCCGTATTTCTTTATGACGCGAAGCCGAAAGAGAATTTCGGAGAGAACGTCTCGGCGCTGCTTGAGCACTGCACGGATCTTTTAGGCAAGGATCCTTCCGCATACATATCGTCGATGGACGCGCTCGTCCTGTCTCCCGGAGTCCCCACGAGGCTCCCCTTCATAAGAAAGGCTTATGCCCTCTGCAAGGACGTCATATCCGAGATAGAGCTCGGGTACAGATGCTCAAAAGGAGACTTCGTCGCCATAAGCGGCGCAAACGGGAAAACGACGACCACCGCTCTTACAGGCGAGATATTCAAAGCTTCGGGAAGGCATACCCAGGTCCTTGGGAACATAGGCCAGCCTATCTCTGAAGAGGCAGATCTCACGACCGACGACGGTATAGTGGTCGCCGAGACCGCTGCGCTGCAGCTCGAGACGATTAAGTTCTTCCATCCGAAAGCGGCCGCTCTCCTGAACCTTACCGAAAACCATCTCGACAGATTCATCACCATGGAAGCGTACTGTGCGGCCAAGCTCAGGATGTTTGAGAACCAGCAGCCCGACGACATAGCCGTTTTGAACTACGACGATCTCAACTGCAGGAGATATGCCGCATATGTAAAAAGCAGGCTCCTCTGGTTCAGCACATCCAACGACGTCGTTGAAGGCGCTTTCATGAAGGACGGCCATCTCATATTCAGGATGGACGGCAGGGATACCGACATAATAGACGTGGAAGAGATCCGTATCCCGGGGCTCCACAATCTCCAGAACGCCATGGCCGCGACCTGTATCGCTATGTCTCAGGGCGTCTCCCCTGACGTCATAAGGAATGTCTTAAAGACCTTCCCCGGGGTAGAACACCGTATCGAGTTCGTAAGGGAAGTCAACAACATATGTTTCATAAACGATTCAAAGGCTACGACCCCCGAGGCTACGATCAAGGCGATAGACACCATGAAGAGACCCACCGTGCTGATACTCGGAGGATATGACAAGCATCTCGAATTCGATTCTCTCTTTGAACATTTCGGCTCCATCATATCCGATATAGTCATACTCGGAGTCACAGCGGACAAGATAGCCGCCGCAGCGCAGAAAGCCGGCTACAAGAGGGTCCACAGGGCTGCTGATTTCAGCGATGCCGTGAGGACCGCCTACAGGCTCTGCCCGAGCGGAGGCAACGTCCTGCTGTCGCCCGCATGTGCCAGCTGGGACATGTTCGACAACTTTGAACAGCGGGGCCAGGTCTTCAAGGACATAGTCTCAAGGTTCTGATCTTTACAGGAAAAGACAGGCCGGACATGCTTTATATAGGCATCGTCCGGCCTGTTCAGTTTCAGCATTATTTTCGTCAGGCTGTCTGCCCTACAGGGTCACCCCGTTTTTAAAGAGGGCCATTTCCTTATATCCCGCTTTTTCGCTTTTCGTCTGCTCTCCCGAGGCGTAGCTCAATATTCTTTCAAACAGCTCTTCCGCGCAGTCTTCTATCTTCCTGCCTTCAGCCACCGTTCCCGCATTGAAATCGATCCAGTTTTTCTTGTTCATGAACAGCTTCGTGTTCGAGGATATCTTTACCGTAGGCACCGGTGACGAGAAAGGAGTCCCTCTCCCCGTCGAGAACACGACGATCTGTGCTCCCGAAGCCGCGAGCGCCGTGGAGCTCACCAGGTCGTTGCCAGGGGAATAAAGGAGGCTCAGCCCCTTCTCCTTTATGGGCTCGGCATAGGAAAGGACATCCCTGACCCGCGCCGTACCTGATTTCTGGGTACATCCGAGCGATTTCTCCTCAAGGGTGGTGATACCTCCCTTTTTGTTTCCGGGCGAGGGATTCTCATATATCTCCTGTCCGTTTCTTATGAAATAATCCTTGAAGCCGTTTATCATTCCTACGGTCTTTTTGAACACATCCTCTGAAACGCACCTTTCCATCAGCAGCGTCTCGGCGCCGAACATCTCTGGCACTTCGGTGAGGATCGTGCTTCCTCCCGACGATATGACTATATCGGAGAGCCTTCCTATGACGGGATTTGCCGTTATCCCCGACAGACCGTCGGAGCCTCCGCATTTGAGGCCCAGCACGAGCTCCGATACGGGGATCTTTTCCCTTTTGTCCAGGGCCGCAAGCTCAGACAGTCCGCTTATGAACCGCTCCGCCTCCAGGATCTCATCCTCAGCTTCCTGGCATACGAGCGTCCGGATCCTGTCCCTTCTGTCCCCGGGTATGTGTGACATTATGCTGTCCACCCCCGAGTTCTCGCATCCAAGCCCCAGGAGAAGCACTCCCCCGGCGTTGGGATGGACCGCAAGGGCAGCAAGGAGCTTCCTCGTGTTTATCTGATCCTCCCCGGTCTGGGAGCATCCGTACGGATGTGAAAAGGCGATCACGTCCGCCTTCCCCGACATCCTTTTCTCTATGGCCTTAGCTATGCCGCTCACGCAGCCGACGGTAGGTATTATCCATATCTCGTTCCTTATGCCGGCCCTGCCGTCTTTTCTCCTGTATCCGTAAAAATACGCTTCCCTTCCCGGACCCGTCACCTCACCCGAGGGAGAATAGCTGTATTCCTCTTTTCCCGAGAGCGCTGTCACAAGGTTATGGGTATGCACCCATTCACCCTTTTTTATGCTGCGGGAGGCCCTTCCTATCGGAAAACCGTACTTTATCACGGGCTCTCCCTTCCCTATATCCTCAAGGGCGAACTTATGGCCTCCGGGAATATCGTCCTTAAGGACAGTTCCCGACCTTGAGGAGCCTTGTGCGATATCACTTAACGCTACGGCTACATTGTCCCTTTCGTTTATCTTGAGCACGTCATTCATAGAGCGTCTCCTTTAGCGTTTCCCTTATCCCTTTTTCTTCCATCTTCAAAAGGACGGCCGACACTTCCTTTACGAACCTGTCTCTATCGGGGATATCGGGGAAGAATCTCTCAGTAAAAGCACCTGCGATATCTCCATCATGGCCGTGTTCCGCGAAGAATCCTGTCACTTCCTCGGTATCGCGGATCCTGTAGGTCTCCCCGTTCCTGTTTCCAACGAGGCTCCCGTCCTCCATACTCCCGCTCATGAACCTTATGAGCGCGGCATACGAGAAGACAAGACATTTGGAAAGCTTTCCGGTCCTCTCATATATCCCCTTAAGGGAAGGCAGGCATCTCGTCCTCCACTTGGATACCGAGTTGAGGGATATGTCCAAAAGCGCGTGGTCTATATACGGATTTGCGAATCTGTCCAGTACGGACCTTATATAGTCCTCCGTGACGGTGCTGTCAAAGGGAAGCAGCGAAGCCGCCTCCTTCATCATCCTGTCAAGGAACGCGGCAAGATCGGGATCCTTCACCGCCCTGTTGACAAAGTCGTATCCCATGAGATACGCCGCGGTTATAAAGGAGGTATGCGCTCCGTTGAGCAGCCTCACCTTTATGAGCTTATAGCTGTCCACGTCATCAGTGAAAACGACCGGGAGGCCGTATCTGTCAAGCGGGAGGGCTTCCCTTATCCCGTCCCTGTCCTCGATGACGAAAAGCGCGTACGGTTCCGCGCAGACCGCAAGCTCATCATTTTCTCCGATGAGTCCGTACGTGTCTGCCGGATGGCCGGTCACTATCCTATCGACCAGGGTCGAAACGAATGTGCATCTGGTTTCAAGCCACTTAATGGCTTCCTCCTCAGCGCCCCAGATCCTGAAAAGCTCTTCAACGCACTCCCTCAGCCTTCCGCCGTTGTCGTCTATGAGCTCGTGTGGGACGATATATATCCTGTTTCCCCCATAGCACTTTGCCCTGGCTCTCATAAGAAGGAGCTTTGCCAGCTTGCCCGGGAATGAGGAGGGCGGCGCGTCATCAAAGCGGTCGGATCCGTCAAGAACTATCCCCGCTTCGGTCGTATTTGAGATAATAAACCGGAGGCTGTCGTCAAGAGCGGTCCTCACGACCTCGTCCCAGTCGCTGTACGGGCTCAGTATGCGGCTTATGCAGCCGACCTCATACCTGTCGTCCACCGGCTTTCCGTCAGTCATGCCCCTTAAGAGCACGTGGTATCTGTTGCCCTGTTTTCCGTATACGGGAGGGATCTCCCCTTTCCTCGGCTTTACGACCGTCACATCGAGCCTGTCGCCCGATCTCACGTTATACATCTCTATCATCCAGTCCGTGAAAGCCCTTAAAAAATTGCCCTCTCCGAACTGAAGCACCGTCCCTGCCATCATATCCTCCGTTTATCCTGGCGGCAGGTCTGCCGCCGCCGCATCTGTTTTATACTGTTGAAATCTTCACTGCCTATGCTTTATAATGCTCTACTGAAAGGAAATGCAATGAAGAAAAAGACCATCATAATATCATCTACGTTCATAATATTCATCATGGGCCTCGTCCTGTTCACGATCCTTCTTCCCTGGGCATTAAGGGCGGGAAGGAACGCTGCGGACGCGGGCATAGTTTCCCTTGCGGTCATCCTCATCCTCCTCATCATAAGGGACACGAGGGATCATCTAAGGACCTTAAGATACAGATCCGTGGAAAGCGAGATAGAAGAGCCCGCCGTCACCAAGCTGCTTTCGGATGTCAGCGTCGACGACACGTTCGTGTTCGGATGCACCGTACTCACCGGAAAGAGGCTCTATATATTCTCAAGATACAGAAAGCCGTACTTCAGGGAGGTCATAGACCTGTCGTCAATAAGGGGCACGGATCTTCCGAACGACATCACCCTTACCATAATGACGGACCTCCATACCTACACCGTCATAAGCGGCGAGGCCGGTCCCTTTTACGAAGTCCTTAACGACCTCATCCGCAAAAGCTCTCAAAAGGATTGAGCCTCATATCATTAAAAGGTCCTCCGAATCATAAGTTTCGAGGACCTTTTTTCATCTTTTCCTTTTACGAGCTTATCCTCGAGACGCCGCTCACTCCGTCTATCCCGGCTATCTCGGACATTATCCCGTTCAGCTCGTCGAGGCTTATGACATCCATCTTTATATTGAGGAAGCACGCCTCTCCGTCCCTGTTCACCCTCGCGTTCACGAGATTTATCGATATGTCCTTCTGGGAAAGCAGCTTCGAGACATCGGCGAGCATCCCTATCCTGTCCTCGCCCGTTATCTGTATCTCAACGGGATATTTCTGGGCCTTGTCGGCCGCCCAGGATACTTCCACTATCCTGTCCTCTGAAAAATCCCTGCTGTTCCTGAAGTTCTTGCAGTCCTTCCTGTGGACCGTTATCCCGCGGCCCTGTGTAAGGTAGCCTGTTATGTCGTCACCGGGTATCGGACTGCAGCACTTGGCGAGCCTTACGGGCAGATCTCTTAGCGCGGGATCCTTTGCGATGACGTCCCTGCCCTCCGAGATCCTCTCCCTGTTGATCCTTGCCTGATAGAGCAGCCTCGTTATGATCTGGTTCTGTGGCAGCCCGCCGTATCCGAAGGACGCCAGCATGTCCTCCACTGAGACGAGCGAGTATCTTTCGAACAGGGGCTTTAAAGCATCCTCGCTTAAAAGCTCATCCACAGTATAGCCGTTTGCCTTTGCGGCCTCCTGTATGATATCGCGGCCCTTCTCTATGTTCTCTTCCTTGAGCTCTTTTCTGAACCAGAGATTGATCTTGTTTCTGGCAAGAGCGGTATGTACGAATTTGAGCCAGTCTCTCGAGGGACCCTTCCTCGACGGGCTCGGTATTATCTCCACTATGTCCCCGGTCTTTAGCTCATAGTTTAAGGGGACCAGCTTGCCGTTCACCCTTGCGCCCATGCATCTGTTTCCTATGTCGGAGTGTATGCTGTAGGCGAAATCGAGCGGAGTGCTCCCCTTTATGAAGTCCTTTACGTCCCCCTTCGGGGTAAAGACGTACACGTTGTCGCTCGTGATGTCTGTCGTAAGGGTCTCCATGAACTCCCTGCTGTCGGAAAGCTCGGTCTGCCATTCGACTATGTTCCTTAACCAGTCGAGCTTGTTGTCAATGGTATCCTCGGTATCCTGGCCTTCCTTGTATTTCCAGTGCGCGGCTATGCCGTACTCGGCAGTCCTGTGCATCTCCTCCGTCCTTATCTGGACCTCAAAGGGTATGCCGTCCTCCCCGAGCACCGTCGTATGGAGGGACTGATACATGTTCTGCTTCGGCACGGCTATATAATCCTTGAACCTGTCCGGTATGGGCTTCCAGTTAAGATGCACTGTCCCGAGCGAGAGATAGCACTCCATGACTTCCTTAACTATGATCCTTAAGGCCACTATATCGTAAAGCCCGTCAAAGTCCTTGTCCTGCTCCTTCATCTTCCTGTATATGCTGTAGATGTTCTTGAGCCTGCCGTCGACCCTGCCTTTTATGCCGGCCTTTTCAAGGGCAGCCGAAACGGATTCCTGGATATTCTCTATGTAATTGTTCCTTGTAGTCTGCGTCGATTCGAGCTTTGCCACTATGGCGAAATACTCTTTGGGATTGGTGTATCTGAAAGAGAGATCCTCGAGCTCCCTCGCCATCTTCGTCATCCCGAGCCTCTGGGCCAGGGGAACGTAGATGCTGAGCGTCTCCGTAGCCTTCTCTATCTGCTTGGGTCCGCTCTGGTATTCCATGGTGTTCATGTTGTGCAGTCGGTCCGCCAGCTTTATTATTATGACGCGCACGTTGCTGTTCGAGGCGAGAAGGAGCTTCCTTACGGTCTCTGCCTCCTGCTCCTCCCTCGACCGGTTCAGTCTTGAGAGCTTGGTCACACCGTCCACGAGCTTCATGACTTCGCGGTCGAATTCCCTCTCCACGTCTTCGAGGGTATAATCGGTGTCTTCGACGACGTCATGGAGCAGCGCGGCAGCGATGGTGTTTTCATCCATGCCAAGATCGGCCACCACTTTCGCGACGGCTATGGGATGGATTATGTACGGTTCGCCGGATTTTCTTTTCATCTGGCTGTGCTGTCTTTCCGCGATCTCAAAAGCCTTCCTTACGGTGACGCTGTCCTTAAGATCGGGATACCGCTCTATGAAGTCGTTATAATAAGCGCTCACTTTATAAACACCTTTTCATAAGACTCTTCGACCTTTCTGTACATCAGGTTCCTCATCCAGAAGCCCCTGTCATATACGGAAGTGTCGTCTGTACCGTTGTAGTTTATATTTATTCTATCTTTTTTATTTATCTCAATCAAGCCGAACGACCTTATTACTTTTAGGGCGAACCATATCTGACCGGGAGCGAGCCCTATCGTGGTCTTCCCTATATCGGAAACGAGGATATCCATCGAATCGTATCCCCTTCCAGCCTGCGACACGGTCCTAAGTGCTCTTAAGACGGCTGTCATTCCTTCCGCGGGGATACGCGTCCTTTGAATAAGACCGCTTATGCCGGTATCAAGGACATGAGCTCCCTCCGTTCCGCAGGCATATGCCCCGCAGAGATAAATGTTCCTGTAGTTCCTGAGGCTCACGCCATCCCTCAGGCCTGTCATCACGGCATTCTCAGCCGAGTCGTCCGAGTAATCCCGAAGTCCGGGAAAGCGGGCATCCTTAAGCATGCTCCTGTGTTTTATGAACTGCTCCTCGCCCTCTTTGCTGTTTATTATGACAAGAGTGCCTAAAGGGCTCCTGTCCATATCTTCCTTAAGGGATCCGAAGAACCTGGAAGCGCTGCACCTGGTCCTCGTATCATCAAGCGCGCACACGAGCTCATCCGCCGCGCCTCCCGCATAACGATCCTTTTCCGTCCCGTCCCCTATGGGGTCACCGTAGACAGCGTATTCCGCTGTGAACTGCCTTACGGCCCTTCCCCTGAAACGGTTTATCCCGAAGCTCCCCACAAGGTCGCATATCTCTCCCTCGCGGAGATGATCGTCTGTATTGAAGCGCACGGTCTCGAGGTCAGGCGCCTCCCTTAGATGCGCCTTCGAATGCCTGCCGCCTCCCATCATCTGGACCCCTTCAGTCGTCACTCCCCTTATGAGGAAGCACGGCTCGGGATTTCCCTGGCCGAAGGGCTCAAGCATCTCTATCTGTTCGGAAAGCGCATACGTCAGTTGTTCAGGCCTTGCCTCTTCGTCGTAAATGACGGTCCTCTCGAAATCGGGGTCGGAATACTTCTCTGCCACGGCTCTCTCCCAGATGAGCGAAGCCTCCTTAAGCATATCCTTTTCAAGCGTGATGCCGGCTGCCTGCGAATGCCCTCCGAACCTTATGTAGCAGTCCCTTGCGCGGTCGAGTATCTCATACAGGTTTATCCCGTTTATGCTCCTCGCGGACCCTGTGAGTATGCCGCCGTTCTCCGAGAATACGACCGCGGGCCTGTTGAACCTCTCGGCGAGCTTTGCCGCCGCGAGACCTACGATACCTGGCTCCCAGCCCTCCTTGAACACGGATATCACCCGCGGAGGCATGAGTTCTCCCTCGCTCATCACCTTCTTTGCGGACTCCTCGTATATATCAGCCTGAAGGCTCTGTCTTTCGGCGTTTATCCTGCATAGCCAGTCGGCTATCTTCCCTCTTCTCACGGGATCCTTCGTCAGGAGCAGCTCGAGCGCATACTTCGCGTGAGCCATCCTTTCTGCCGCATTGAGCCTCGGGACCACGGTGAAGCCCACCGTCCTCGAGCTTATCTTCATTATATCTGTCCCCGAGACGTCGCAGAGCGCCTTTATCCCTTCATTGGGATCGGTCCTGAGTTTCCTTAATCCCTCGGACGCTATTATCCTGTTCTCATCCGTAAGGCTCACCACGTCGCCTATCGTGGCCACACAGGCTATATCGATGTAATCCGCGGCAGCGCCCGGGTCCAGCGCCTGGACGGTCTTTAAGGCTATACCGGCTCCGCAGAGATCCTTAAAGGGATAGGTCTCCCCTTCGACCTTCGGGTCCACGATGTACGGGGTATCCGGCAGCTCTCCCGCCTCGTGGTGGTCGAGCACTATCACGTCCGCCCCTGACTCTTTAGCGGCCTTGACCTCGGCTACGCTCCTTATCCCGCAGTCCACGGTGATGATGAGCGTGAAGCCCTTGTCCGTTATGCTTTTAAAGGCGCCAAGATTGGGCCCGTAGCCCTCTTTCTTCCTGTCGGGTATATACGGATGCGCAGCAGCGCCCATGGCTCTTAAAGCCTTTATGAGGATAGCGCATGCGCATATCCCGTCCGCATCGTAGTCTGCGTAGACGGCGATCTTTTCCTTTTTTTCTATCGCGGTCCTTATCCTTTCGACCGCACCAGCCATATTCCTGAACAGCATAGGATCGTGCATACCGCTCATCTTAGGATGCAGGAACATGTCTATGTCTTCTATGCCGCGCGAGGCGAGTATCCCCGCCATGAGCGGCTCGACCCTGTAATCGGCGGCTATCTTTTTTATCAGATCCTTATCGGCATTTTCCGATCTTCTTACAAAACGCATCTTTTCCCCTTGTCAGGAACAGCTTAGATGAAATAAAAAAGCTGACAAGAGCATATCTCTTTTCAGCTTTCAGAGTTTTCTTATTACTTTTCCTCTGCCGTACCGAATACCGCGGCATAGGCACAGAACAGGGCGCATACGCATCCGACTGCAAACTGTATGAGGAGCTCCCTCATGAGCTCAGCCTGGAAAATGAGGCCGAACACGAGAGCAGCGGCAAAGCACAGTACGACAGCCAGTATAACGGACCGGACCTGCTTTTTTGCATTCTTCGCTATCTCTTCCCCGGTGCTCTTCATCCTTGAGGTGTTCTTCTCATTATACGTCCTTATGAGCAGCCCCGTTATGACGGCCAGGAGCGTTGAGGCTGAAGTGAAGTATACGGCTGACATCAGGTTCCTGCTGATATCTATCCTCGCCATCATCACGACAGCCAGCATCAGCACCGAAGCAAGGGCAGGCGCCGCAAAAGCGGATATCCCGTATCGGAGCCCATGCCTTATAAGGACATATACGGCAGGTACAAGAAGCGCCGCAGCAAGAGCTATGAAAGGCAGCACCAGATCCTTTACGGATGAACGCGGCCCGAACTTTATGCATTCGAAAACTATCGCCGCTTCCTTGTCGTTATATCTGTCGGTGAACTCGCTCTCAACAAGCTTCTTGAAAGACTCCGAATCGGTGCCCGTCTCCTCTATCTCAGCGATATATATGACGGTGTCTTTCGTTTTTTCGGATACTATGACGTTCACGTTCCCCGAAACGCCCTCGAGCTTCATCAGCCTTGAGCAGAAATCATCATAGGTATTCTCGGGAGGGAGCTTGACCGTCACAGCCGTTCCGCCTGTAAAGTCGAGGCCCTTGCTGAAGCCGCCGAAAATGAATCCGATCACAGCAGCGGCACAGATCACTGCCGCTGAGATAAGGAGGCTGACCCTCATGAATCCTTTTTTCATACTTCTTTCCTCCCCGCATCCGCGATCTCATTGCTTCTCACGGTGAATCCTATCCTGCTGTTCGGGAAAGCACCCTTAAAGAGATGCAGGAATCCTCTTAAAAATACGAAGTTGAACAGGAAGCCTATGAGGGCCGAGAGCGCGACCGCGCTTGAGAATTCTCCCATCGGGCTCTTCTCGAATACCGCCATGACTATCCCCATGAGGAGGAGCACCGCGTTGATGTCCACGATGAACAGTCCCCTGTTCCTGTAGGCGTCCCTTATCGGCTCTTTTCCGTTCGCACGGGCCAGCTTCCTGACCTCGCAGAGGATGATGTCCGTCTGTATCATGAATGCCGAAAGACCTATGAGCGTTCCCGCTATGCCTGCGGGAGACAGCTTCAGCCTTACTGCCGCCAGCGCGAACACAAGGAGCACCGAGAACATCCAGATGTGGAGGACCGTGATGAACCCGTAGGAGGCATACCTCACGAACATAACTGTAATGAACGCAAGGAGGGCTATGAGGACTCCCGTCATGAGGAATCCGAACACCTCGCTGCCCATCACCGATTTTATAGATCTCGCCTGGGTGACCGTGAACTTGGCGTCAAGTATTCCCGAGTTCAGCTGATATGCCATGCTCGTCACCTCGCGTCTCGTGAATCCGAGCGAGGAAGCGAACTGCCCGTCCTTTATGATACTGCTGAGCTTTCTGGTCACGAGCTTCGATCCGTCATATTCTATATCTATATTGCTGTCTTTGCCGAATTCATCCCTTACCCTGTTGAAGGCTTCGGCGCCGTCTTCAGTGAGCCTGAAGTACAGCATGTAAGTGGTATCGTCATATCTGACCTCCCTGGCCGTACCGTCCAGGATGGCCGCGTTGTCTATGATAAAGTTTCCTTCCTCATCATAGAATTTCAGCACTCCGCGCTCACATATGTACTTCGTGAGGTCGTTGCTGTCGCTTAAGTCTTCATAGTCATCGGTGTACATCTCTATCCTGACGATATCGTCTTCGGCCCTTGAAAGGGATATGTCATAGAATCCCCTGTCGTCAAGCCTTTCCTTGAACATCTTCATGACTTCATCCATGAGCTCATCCGTGACCTCAGCATCGGGATCGTCGTTGCCTTTGGCGTCGACAGGCTTCACCTTGACAGAGATCACCGTGCCCCCGTTGAGCTCGACGGAGCTGACGAGCCCCGAAGTCGGCAAAAATGTATACGGTCCGCTCGTGACTCCGAAAAAGACCACGTATGTAAGTGCTGCCGTGAAAACGAACAGCAGTAAAAGAATAAGCAGCCTGCGTATTCTCATGTCGTTCCTCCCTGATCACTGCTTAAAAAAAGCAATGGTATGCAATGTATTATATATCCTGAAAAATCTTCAGTCAAATACATGCCCCTTTAAAGGTCTGAAACAACGCGCAAACATGGAAAAAGGGTCCTTTTGGACCCTTTTTGTGTCTGTATCTGAACTTAATGTCAGTCTTCTTCCTCCACTTCGTGCTCCCCGATATCATTGACCGGAGGCTTCAGCCCCTCTATCGTTATGCCTTTTTTTAAAGCATAGTCCCAGAGCGCCGCATGGATGGCTTCCTCCGCCAGAAGAGAACAGTGGATCTTTACCTGCGGAAGGCCGTCGAGCGCCTCCATCACCGCCTTGTTGGTGACTTCGAGAGCTTCATATATCGTCTTTCCCTTCACGAGCTCGGTAGCCATGCTGCTGGTAGCGACCGCAGCCCCGCAGCCGAAGGTCTTGAACTTGACGTCGCGGATGACCTGATCATCGTCTATATCAAGGAATATCCTCATTATGTCGCCGCACTTGGCGTTCCCTACCGTTCCCGTGCCGCTTGCGTTCTCTATCTCGCCCATGTTCCTCGGGTGCATGAAATGATCCATCACTTTTTCACTGTACATCATACCGGTATATCCTCCCTCATTTCCCGTTTTTTATGAAATCCTCATAGAGAGGAGACATTTTCCTCAGCTTGTCTACGGTCTCCTTTATGCAGTCGACCACGTAATCCATCTCTTCAAGGGTGTTCTTCTCAGAAAGCGTGAGCCTGAGTGAACCGTGGGCTATCTCATGGGGAAGCCCTATGGCAAGAAGCACATGCGACGGATCAAGGGATCCCGACGTGCACGCGCTCCCCGAGGAGCCGCAGATGCCGGCCATATCGAGCCACATCAGGAGCGATTCGCCCTCGATGAACCTGAAGCAGAAGCTCGTATTGTTGGGGAGCCTCTTTTCCCTGTGCCCGTTGAGACGGGTATAGGGTATCTCGCCAAGTATCCTGTCAATAAGGTGGTCCCTCAGCTTTATCTCTTTTTCGGCCCTTTCCTTAAGGGTGGACATCGCAAGCTCGGCTGCTTTTCCTATGCCGACTATGCCGGGGACGTTCTCGGTCCCTGCCCTCTTTCCCTTCTCCTGCTGGCCGCCGTGCACGAAGCTCTTTATCCTCACGCCCTTCCTTATATAAAGGAAACCTACGCCTTTGGGCCCGTTGAATTTATGGCCGCTTGCGGAAAGCATGTCGATGCCCAGTTCCTTCACGTCTATCGGCACATGCGTGAACGCCTGTACGGCGTCCGTATGGAAAAGTATGCCGTGTTTCTTTGCGGTTTCTGATATCTCCTTCACGGGCTCGACGGTCCCTATCTCGTTGTTGGCGAACATTATGGATATAAGGATGGTATCGGGCCTTATCGCCGCTTCAAGCTCGCCGATATCGATCAAGCCGTCGCTGTCGACTTTGAGATAAGTCACCTCAAAGCCTCTTTTTTCAAGATACTCGCAGGTATTCAGGACGGCGTGATGCTCTATGCTGCTCGTTATTATATGCTTTCCTTTAGACTGAAAGGCCTCGGCAGCCGCCTTTATCGCCCAGTTGTCCGATTCGCTGCCGCCTGCCGTGAAGTATATCTCGCCTTCATCAGCGTTAAGAGCGTCAGCTATCTGTTTCCTTGCCTTTGTGACAGCCTGCCTGCTTTCCTGTCCCAGCCCGTAAACGCTGGACGCATTTCCGTACTTCTCACAAAAATACGGCAACATCTCCTTTAGGACCTCAGGGTCCGTAGGCGTTGTTGCTGCATTATCAAGATATATCGTTTTTGTCATATGTTTAAAACCGATCCTCCTAAGATCATTATTCAAGAGTTTCCTTAAGTATCGCACCAAGAGTCAGAGAGTCGACCGTTTCGGCGATGGCGTCATTGATGCGCCTCCAGACCACCTTGCTCACGCAAAGGCTCGACCTGGGGCATTTGATCTTTCCGTCTTCCGTAAGCGCCACACAGTCCAGATTTATATCCCCCTCGAGCGCCCTTAGGATATCCCCTATCGATATCTCCGAAGCGTCTCTTGCAAGACAGTATCCTCCCTGCGCCCCTCTTATGCTGGTCACGAGACCTGCTTTCTTAAGCTTAGCCATAAGCTGCTCGAGATAGCTCTCCGACAGCGACTGCCTGTCAGCGATACTGCTGATCGGAACAGGTCCCTTGTCACCGTTGATCGCAAGATCGACTATCGCCCTTAAACCGTATCTCCCTTTTGTTGATAATTTCATGTCATACCTCTTACTGCTGCGAAAAAAAGGATCAGCTATCTCCGACTGCTTTACTGGGAATTGATCCCGCCGTTAAAGGACAGAACTGCATCAACACTTAACAAGCATCCTGTTGCGGCCGTTTCCTTCTTAACGTTTATGAGCGTTTTATTCAACTTCTTTATAGCATACTTATATGATAGGTGTCAAACGATACACCGCTTTATATTCGGTTTTTTTACATTTTTATACATTCAGGTCTCAGGGCAGGCTGCTCTTCCCGGGGCCGGTTATACTCTTCTTATTATTGCCTAAGCATTCCCCGGTTGATATAATATCCATATCAATCTGATCACACGAGGAGTTAAGAATATGTTGGAATACGGTGTAGTAGATTCTCACGTCCATCTATGGGATACGGTCCCTCCGTTCGATAAGAGGCCCAATCATTTCGGTGTCCACGGGCGCCCGAAGGAATTCATAGAAGCCTGCGGTAAGGTCCCGGTGGCGAAGATAGTCCATATGGAATTCGGAAGAGGGATAGATACTTACATGCCTGAGATAGAGCTTATGGAAAAGCTGGCGGAGGAAGACAGCAGGCTTGCCGCCATGGTCGCATGGGCTCCTCTCTCTCACGGATATGACACGGCGGCAAGAGCTCTTGACGAGATAGCCCTCCACCCCATCGTGAGGGGCATCAGGCAGGCGCATTTCTTCGATCCCGACGGCATGGCCTATACTACAAAAGACATGATCGACGGCGTACGTCTTTTAAAACAGTACGGGCTCTCTTTCGCCCTCGGCACCAGCTTCAACCAGGACGGCGGAGTGATAAAGTTCCTCGACATGGTAGGAGACGACATCCCGTTCGTTCTTGACCATATGGGGAAGCCTCCCGTACAGCAGAAGCTGTTCGACGAATGGGCAAGGGACATGGAAGCCATTGAAAAGCACAAGAACGTCTCTATCAAGCTCTCGAGCATAGCGACCGAAGCGGCGGGGCCCGACTGGACCTTCGATGAGATAGCCCCTTATGTCAGGTACAGTGTCGAACTGTTCGGCTGGGACAGAGTGATGTATGGCTCTGACTGGCCGGTTTCCACAAGGAATTCGAATCCGGAAAGACAGATGGAGACTCTTCTTGAGATCCTTAAGGATGCGACCCCTGAACAGCTGCACAAACTGTTCGTTGACAATACTTCGAAGCTTTACGGTGTCTGACCTGTCAGCTGATACGAAAAAGAGGACATGCCGCTGCATGCCCTCTTTTTTACATATCAGTCAGATCTTTTCACATATCCTAAGGACCGCCCCTTCGATGACCGCGGCGCATTTTGCATAAACGGCAGTGTCCCCTCCGTAGGGATCCGGTACACGTAAATGCGCCCCGTCATATCCGTACAGCCCTTCCGCAAATCCAAGGAGCGTATGCGTCCTTACGGCAGCTTCAGGGAATGCTCTTACTATATGCTCCATATGCGGTCCTTCCATTGTAAGGATAAGGTCGGCCTTTTCTATCAGGCTCCGCGACATCTGCTTTGCCCTGTGCCCTTCGGCATCTGCTCCCATCGTCCTCAAAACGCTTTTCGCGTTCGCTGCCCCGTCCTGTCCCGGATATGCATATATCCCGCAGGAATCCGCCGTGATATCAAGGCCTTTTTCCTTTATCTCTTTTTTCAGCAGCCTCTCAGCCATAAAGCTCCTGCAGGTATTCCCCGTGCATACGAACAGTATGTTCTTCAATCCGGCCTCTCCTCTTTTATATGGTCTTGAAACCCGCTGCCCTTATGATCCTGTTCATGACCGCAAGCCCCATGCCGTCAAGGCTCACAGCCTCAAAGAGGACGACGGACATGCTGTCCTCATCGGCTTTCCTTAAGGCGTCGAAAAGATTCGAAGCCATCTGTCCGGCATCTTTCCCGAGCGGATATGTGTTCCTGTCCCCGTAAAGCCTCGCGTTCGAGTCAAGACAGAATATGACACAGGGACGCCCCTGCCTTTCATACCCGTCATATGCGTCATTTATCCTTTTTACGGTATCCGCCTCATCTGCGCCTTGCGCGACATAGACCTCTGCCTTCGGCGAATAGTGTCTGTAGAGCATCCCCGGCGACAGGGCTTTCTCGCCCTCAGACAGTTTTTTTAAAACGCCGCCCGATATCTCAACGCTTCCAGCAGCGCTCCTGATCATCTCCGCGGTTATGCCGCCCGGTCTTAATATCACGGGGACGTCGCCTCTCAGGTCGCATACCGTCGACTCCACGCCGACGTCTGCCCTTCCCCCGTCAAGTATGACAGGTATCTTCCCCATGAAATCGTCCTTCATGTGCTTTGCCGTAGTCGGGCTGGGCTTTCCCGAAAGATTCCCTGAAGGCGCGGCTATGACTCTCCCGCTCCTTCTTATGAGCTCGGAGGCGTATCTGTTGGAAGGCATCCTTACCGCTACGGTATTAAGACCTCCGCTCACTGTGCTGTTGACCTCAGGTCTCTTGTCCAGTACGGCCGTAAAGGGACCGGGCCAGAATCTTTCCATAAGCTCAAGAGCCCTTTTAGGCACGTCCTTTACAAGGATGCCGAGCTGGCTCATATCGCATATATGGACTATAAGGGGATTATTGGAAGGCCTTCCTTTCGCGATGTATATGGAACGTACCGCCTCTTCATTCATGGCGTCTGCGCCGAGCCCGTAGACGGTCTCGGTCGGGAAACCCACGAGCCCGCCCTGTCTTATGACTTCGGCAGCCCTGTCCATCCCCTCTTCATATTGTGTAAAAAGATCGAAGATCTCAGTATCCATATTGTTCAAGTTTTCTTTCGGTCTCGTCCTTCATGAGCGCGTCTATGATCTCGTCCATGTCACCGTCCAGGAACTCTTCTATCTTATATATAGTCATCCCTATCCTGTGGTCGGTGACCCTGCCCTGCGGGAAGTTGTAGGTCCTTATCCTCTCGCTCCTGTCGCCGCTCCCGACCTGGTTCTTCCTGTTTTCCGCATACTCCCTGTCGGCCTCTTCCCTCATCATCGTGTACAGCCTGCTCTTTAATATCTTTATCGCCCTGTCCTTGTTCTTGAGCTGTGACCTCTCGTCCTGGCACGTGACGACCATGCCGGTAGGCAGATGGGTGACCCTGACCGCGGAGTCGGTGGTGTTGACCCCCTGTCCGCCGTGGCCGCTGGCCCTGTACACATCTATCTTGAGATCCTGGGGATTGATCTCGACCTCCACGTCCTCGGCTTCGGGCATCACGGCGACCGTCGCCGCCGAGGTATGTATCCTTCCCGATGATTCGGTCTCGGGAACTCTCTGCACCCTGTGGACCCCGCTCTCGTATTTGAGCCTCGAGAAGGCTCCCTTGCCCTTGACGCCTATTATGACTTCCTTCACTCCGCCGAGCTCGGTGAAGTTGGATGAGATATACTCCATCTTGAGTCTGTGCCTTTCGGCATATCTCGTATACATCCTTAGGAGATCGAGCCCGAAAAGGGCCGCCTCATCGCCGCCGGTCCCGGACCTTATCTCAAGTATGACGTTCCTGTCGGCGTCGGGGTCCTTGGGCACGAGCATCATCCTCAGCTCGGTCTCGCATGAATCCCTTTTTGAGATCAGGTCCTCCTTCTCGGCTTCGGTCAGCATGAGCATCTCCTCGTCGCCCTTCACCTCGTCAGAAGCGAGCATCTCTTCAGTATCCTCAATATCCTTCAGTATCCCCTTATACTCACTGTACTTCCTTACGATGCCTTCGAGCTCGGAGCTCTCCTTTATGAGCTTCCTGTACTCGCCCATATCGGAAGTGACGTCCGGATCCATGAGTTTCCCCGATATCTCTTCGTATTTTCCCTTTATCTGTTCAAGTTTATCTATCAGCATATGTCTCTTCTTCCGGACCTGTCAGACGTCCGCCGTAACAAGGCGGTCATTCCCCGCAAGATCCTTTGATACCGTTATGTTCCTGAAACCGTTTTCTTTCAGGAGCCCTGTGACCGCTTCCGCCTGATCGTAGCCTATCTCGAGGAACAGCCTTCCTAGAAGCCTGTCTTTAGCGGCTGCGGCGATCCTTTTATAGAATCCGAGCCCTTCCTCATCCGCGACAAGAGCAAGTCTCGGCTCATGTTCCCTTATCTCGCGGGGCAGATCTCCGAATCCTTTTTCCGGGATGTACGGGGGATTTGCGGTTATGACATCGTATTTCCCTCCGATGTGGGAGAAAAGATCCGAGCATACGAGCTTTATGTCAAGCCCGTTCATCTCAGCGTTAAGTGAAGCTGTTTTAAGAGCCGTGGGAGAGATGTCCGACGCTGTCACCTCCGCGTCCGGTACGGCCGATTTTACGGACAGCGCTATGCATCCTGAACCTGTGCATATATCGAGCACCTTCCTTCTGCCCGTAGCCTTAAGATAGGCGATCGCAGCTTCGCAGAGGACCTCGGTATCCTGTCTGGGTATGAGGACGCTGCCGTCCACCTTCAGGACAAGATCCATGAAGTACCATTCGCCGAGGATGTACGCGAGAGGGATGCCCTCGTTCCTTTTCCTTATTATCTCATCAAGCTTCTTTTCTTCAGCCTCTGTAAGTTCCCTGTCCGGAAAGGCCAGTATCTCTTTTTTTGATATCCCGAGCACGTATGCCAGGGCATATCCGGCGTCAGACTCCTCGGGGAGCAGTCCTGCCGAATACCTTAAAGCATCAAGCCTGTTCATCTTCCTTTAGGGATCCCTCCCGATCTTCCCCGGGCAACGCCGTTCCTTCGGGATCCTCCTTAACGCTCTCTTCAGCTATACCGCTGAAAGCCTTCCGCATGGATTCTATCTCACCCTCATCCCTGTCTCCGAGAACGGCCTCGAAGGACAGTATCGCGCACTGCATCATACCGTCGTCGGGCTCCATCGTGGTGAGCCTCTGGAGCTGCATGCCGGGCCATCTCAGTATCCTGAAGCATATCCCGTCGCCCCTTGCCGCGAATTTGAGTATCTCATATGAGATCCCCGATATGAGCGGGAGCAGGGCTATCTTCACCAGTATCTTGAGTATGCCCTTAAGATCCCAGCCCGTCAGCGAATAAACGATTATGGAGACTATCATGACTATCAGTATGTAGCTGGTCCCGCACCTCGGATGCAGTCTCGAGCATGCTCTTACGTTCTCCACGGTAAGCTCCATGTCATGCTCGTAGCAGTTGATGGTCTTGTGCTCCGCACCGTGATATCCGAAGACCCTTGCGATATCTTTTATGAACCTTATAGAGAACATATAGATCATCATTATCGTGAGCCTTATGAGCCCTTCTATGAGGTTTAACACCACGGTATTCTCAATCGAGCCTTTTATAAGGTCGGTTATGACCGTCGGGAGCACGAAGAAAAGACCCACCGCCAGCAGGACTCCTAAGACAGCGGCGATCACTATCATGACGTCGGTCGCGTCCTTCCCTGTCTTTTCCGCGATCTTCTTTTCAAGCCTGCTCGGCTCGAATTCGCCTTCAGCATCATCGTCATAGAGCTGAGCGCTCTTCATGATGGTCGAATATCCCGAACCCATCATGTCTACGAACGCAATGATGCCTCTTATCACAGGAAGACCTGCAAGCTTTCCCGTTCTTTTTTTATTTGCCCACTGTTCGAGTTCAATGGTCCCGTTTTCTTTTCTTACCGACAGGGCGCTTTTATCGGGAGACTTCATCATAACTCCCTCGAACACTCCCTGTCCGCCTATCATCGTCTTCTTCAAAATCTGCCGCCCCTATCAACAAAAAAGACAGCCCGGAGCATTTTCTAAAGCCGGCCCGTCTTTATGTAACGACGCTCCGCACAAACTGCGAAGTTCTGTGTTATTTGATTCCGTATCTCTTCTTGAACTTATCAACACGGCCGCCTGTATCAACAAGCTTCTGTCTGCCGGTGTAGAAAGGATGACATTTCGAGCAAATATCAACTCTCAGTTCTTTATTGACCGAACCGGTAACGAAGGTCTCTCCGCAAGCACATCTTACTACACATTCATTGTAATCGGGATGAATGCCTTTCTTCATATCAATTCCCTCCTTCTACAAAAGTCACGGAACTTATTATATCAGAGTTTCCGGAAAAAACAATATATATTTTTTTAAAAAGAATAAAAAGCCTGAAAAACACATGGCAGATGGCATTTTACCCAAGTTTCCCGCTGTTCCGCAGGGCCCTGTTTCGTGCCGTAAATGCCGGAGCATCGGCTGTCCTGAGATCCCTGACAACAAAGAAACTGCGATATATATCTTATTCAGCCGGTCTGAACCCTCTGCTTTTCCCCGCCCTGCAGCATACGCCCGCAATACTTCTCTTGTATGCGGGAAACAGCTTCATCCCCCTTAGCTTAAAGTACGGGCATATCAATTATAAATGTATCTCTGTTCACCTATATGGTCCGGAATATCCGCTGTTGGATATATAACTCCGGTATCCCTTATCAGTTCACCTGTTTTCATATCCCTGATCTCAAATCTGAGTTCCGGTTCAACTATGTCAACACGTTCAGAAAGGCCTTTCTCACAGTCAAACACGATAAAATCTGACAGCCGCCTTCCGTCAAGGACCGCTCCCTCAAACTCAGCAACGCGTGGCCTGCCGTTGATCTTGGAATCGGTAAGAGTGATCCTGATATCTCTTCCAGATCTGTTTATGACTGTAACGAGCAGTCTCGGATATCTGGTGGAACCGGGATCAGTGGCGGCTCCAAGCGTCAGGGAAACGCCCTCCTCGTCATATATCACACAGTCATCAGGATCATCAGCTCCGTCATCCTCATGATCGTCATTTACCGGTATGGATATAAGCCCTGTCTCGGCAAGAACACCTCTTTTATCGTTTAACAGGAATGAAACATATATCTGTCTTATTGGATCGACCGGATCTTTATACCTGGTATGAAACACATCCTCAAAGTCAAGATAAGCCCACATTGAACCGGTGTCAAAATCCAGGTAAACTTCTTTTTCCTCTCCCGGGAGGACCGTCTCATCAAGAGACGACCTTACCATCGCGTCGTTAATACAGGAAAGTCCCGAAGAAACCGAAAGCTCTCTGTCAGTGCCGTTTTCGAGCTTAAGAAGCATCCTTAAAACCCCTAGCCTTGTCTGTCTCTTAAGAGAGACTGCGGTGACCCTGACTCCGTCGCCGTCAAAAAGCACCTGTTCATCGATAAGCTCACGGCTGTCGGGTATCACGGTTCTTTCACATGCCTCTCCCGCCGGGATCTCCTCGGTATATACGAGACACGAATCTGTGCCGGTATCTGTCTCCGTCGATCCGCATATAGGATCACGGTAGTGTGTCTCTACTTCAAAATGGTATCCGATGCTGAACCTGCCGTTATATAAGCATGCAAAAGGCATAAGAAAGCCATCCGCATCATGTCTTAAGGAGCAATAGATGCCAAGCTCAGGGCACTTTGAAAAACGCCAGTATTCGTCCTCTATCTTTTCCCATGTTCCAGGGGAATCCAAGATATCGGAAAAGATCCTCTTCTCCTCATCAGAAAGGATATTCCACGCGTCGATGATCTTTGCCGGATCATCCGCTGTATCAACAGAAAGATCATCATTAAGAGGGACGGTATTATTTCTTTTTTTGCTTATCCCATCTGCATCAAAATCATAAACGACTGCGTAATGCCCGGTCTCGTTTTTATCAGGTCCCTTTTCATGATCAGGCTCATTATCTCTGCCGGTGCACGCAGCCATGAAAACGACAGCACTCATCAGAATACAAAACAGATAAAACCTTCCTTTTCTCATTACAGTCTCCCTTATCAGAGCTTTCCCTTTTATACTTGTAGATCGGGCTGTATTCATTCCCTATGGATCCACAGCATAAAAGAGTTTTTCGGATACGATCAAGCAGGCTTTCAAAAGTCAGATGTGCCTGTAAAACTGTTTTTCAAAACCACCTCGGAAAAAATCGGCTACAGATTTCTTTCTTCTTGACTTCCGCTTTAGGATCAAACCATCCAGCATATGATACTGCCGTCTTCAGCATTTATCTCTACGGTTATATAATATTGATCCCCAAAAACAATGGTAACATCCCAGACCGTTTTTCCGTCCCTTGTCCTGTGGATCTCAGCATAATCAATGTAGTATGGGGAATTATTTCTCTCTTTAAACCAGTCAGACGCTATTCTCCTCGCTTCATCTTTTCCAACTTTTATAGAACCCGGATCAAAATCGGCATTTTTATTTTGGATGCAGGAATACATTACAAAATCACCTTCTCCGGATATGTTGACAGTCATAACAGAACCCAGATACACACCATCCAGAACTGTTCTCCATTCGAACTGATACATATACGATCCGGTCGATTCATTCCTCGCTGCTTCTGACAGAACAGACTTTTCCATATCAAAATCCGGTCTGTATCTATTTATCGCTGCAACTGCAATACCTTGTGCTTCATCCATGCTGATCAGAAATCCGGAGGCAGCAACGTCCTTTCTGATGATGGATGTGACCTCATCTGTTGTGCTGTTAATCGTATAGATCGCCTTATCACTGTCAAACTCATAGATCACAGCCCCAAGCATATCCTTATACGAATCTAAATATTTTATTTCTTCGTCTTCTGTAAATTTATATTCATCTAAGATTCTTAGGGCTTCATCAATATAATCTGATTCAGAGATACCGTTATCAGACATCTCAGAAGGTAAAATGGAATTACTCTCCTCTACAATTTCATTGTTTACAACATTCTGCTCAATTGTTTTTTTCTTATTAATTGAACTGGCTAAAACAAAACATGTTATCGATATTGCGCTAAGGATAACCGTAACGACAACCAGCAGCCTGCTCTTCATATTCATCTTTTTCACAAATCATTCCTGTTTCATAACCTGTTCATATTGGGCTTTGATATATTCCAGCCATATCTGCTCATCCCACATAATACCGCCTCTATAGTTTTTTATCCCAATACTCTCAGCTATATCATTTAGTATTTCCGTTTCTGTAAAGTAATTGTCTTTATAGTAGCTTATTAAATTCTGATCTTCGTTTTTACCGTCATATAGTTTATGCAGTTTTTCCATAATGAATCTTCCCATCAGAAGTCTGTCCTTAATGTACTCAACTGTCATATTCTCAGTCAGAAACTGCTCATGCTCATTAGGAACAATGTGTCCGTCTGCTATTTCAGCAAATCCTCCGTAAGGAGTCGGCATTGAATACCTGAATAAATCTCCGTCTTCTTTTCCTTCAGGTTCACACACTGCAAGAAAGTACTCCTTACCAATTTCAAGATCAGGCCAGTACTCATATTTAATAACGATATCGTTCTTTTCTCCGCCATCCTTATGGATGGTTATCCTGTCACCTTTCCTGAGATCGCCCTTGAGAACATCTGTCACCTCAACTACATATGGGGTACAAAGATCTCTCCATCCTTCTGAACCATAACCTACTGCAGGTTTTATTTCTACTACCCTTCCTGTGATTATAGTCTGATTGTCATCATACATTTGTGCAAAGTTATAGTAAATATAATATTCTGCTTCAAGATAACTGATCTTTTTTTTGACAAAGTTTTGTCCAGAGCACGACAGAGTCAACAGGCATAATATCAACAATAAGATAGGCATAACTTTTTTATTATAAAGCCTAAAAACAGTCATTATGCTTCATCTCCTTGACAACACTTCTTCATATAGCCATGAATACTCATCAGCCGGATCAGGTTCATATCTGTACCATATTTCTCCAGCTTCCCATCTTTTGATATAATCCTTTATAAAGTCATCTTCATTATAGTTTTCATCAGTATGCTCGGCCCACCATTTTTCAGACAGATAATTATTCATATCTTCCGGTTCAAATTCATTATAGAATTCCTGTGGTTTCTCCCCGCACAGTTCTTTCACTTTCGGGA